>Ga0105350_10002274_pt1 | contig 11579 bp, 10 predicted proteins | sample EN1Hudsemesocosm_FD_83506 | JGI IMG/M metagenome (GOLD analysis project Ga0105350, IMG submission 83506) | Methane-oxidizing microbial communities from mesocosms in the Hudson Canyon - EN1E Hudson Canyon | ecosystem: Environmental > Aquatic > Marine > Cold seeps | place: Hudson Canyon...
CTTGCTAATAACAAAAAAGCCTTTTTTTTAACTTGAATATATTCTTCCGTCACATTCACAGCCTGTTACTGCGCTAAAGTCGCGCCAATCCACAAAAAATTCAAAATAAACACCTCAAAAGTATACCGTAATATCTTCATCAGCGTTAAACTGTCTGCCTATTATAGCGTTTGCCTTTATATTACTCGAAGGCAATTTTGGAGCGAAGATAAAACATTTAGTTTTAATCTCAACTCAGAATAATCTCACTAATTATATTGAGATCTATTTATATAAATAGACCCTTATGACCCATGCAAGGAATTTAAGCCTTGGTAGACATGGATAACCTATTCACAAGAGATATTACACCGATACACAGGACCCACCCATGGCCACTTTCTTATCAAAACTTTTCAAACCAAAATGGCAAAGTAAAAATAAAGATATCCGTCTTGAAGCGATAGACACCCTCGATATTAATTTAGAATCTGATGAAGCAATTTTGCTAAATATTGCAGAAAACGATATAAATTTAAGTGTACGCTCAAAAGTAATTTCAATGTTAAGCAGTAGCGCTCAACTTATCGACCTACACAAAAAATCAAAGTCTGAGACATTACCCGCCATCGAGCAACGCTTATACGAGCTTGCAAATGCACAGTCACTCACTTTATTTGATCTAATTCTCGATATTAAGTTATTAACAGACATGATTATTAAGTCTGATAATCCTGATACATTTATTCGTGGACTTGCCCGTATCGAAGACCCTGAAGCGTTATTCGAAATAGCTATTTCAAGCAAAACGAATAAAATCCGACAAGCTGCAGCCGAACTGATTGAATCAGAATCACTTCTAACTCGTTTATCGGCAACATCTAAATCTAAAGATAAATCAGTTTACCAAATAGTCAAAGCAAAACTTGCAAAGAATAAAGCTAACCATCAAGCACAAGAAGCGCTTACTCAATCATTAGAAAAGCTACTATTAACGATTGAAGAACATGCCCGAACTGAAAGCAGTAAATTATATGAAGCAAAATTCGATAGTTTACTGTCTCGCTGGGAGCCACTTAAAAAGAACGCTAATGCAGCGCAACAACAACGTTTTGATGTTGCCAGTGCAATTTGTACCGAAAAGAAACAACAGATTATAAACGAAAAAACTCAAAAAGAAGAAAATGAGAAAATTATACAAACAGGTGGAGATGAACAAGAAGCAACATTATTCACCCTATCGAGTACATTAAATCGATTTCGTGAAACGCCTGCCTCAAGCCTTGATATATCAGCACTGGATGCACTAATCAAGACACAAGAAACACGGTGGATTGAAGCAACTCGCCAAGTTAAAGTCGAAAAAAACCAGAATAAGCATTATCAGCTATTAATGACAGAATTAAGGCAGTATTTTATCGCTCTGAAAAAATTTAATGAGCATACGGCTGACATAGAAAAACTCATTACAGAAGTAAAATCGCCGACCAAAGATCAAAAACGCTTTGAACAAAATACAAACACTTTAAAACGCATATTGCGTCAAATTGATTGGCCAGAAACTTATTCTACGCCTGCATTGCTTGTAACATGTAAAGAAGCACTCGGTTACTCAGCAGAAGTAAAGCAACAATTTGCAGAAGATGCAAAAGCAATCCAGCTCAAAGTAAGTAAGCTAATTGAAAAAATGGATCAGGCACTTGATGATCGTCAAATAAAACAATCCCATAGAATTCATAAGGATATACAACGCCTACTAAGCCAAATGGGTGCAAAACAAGGAGAGTCATTTCATAATCAGCTAACTTTACGCGTAAAACAACTCAATGGGTTACGTGATTGGCAAGGTTACGCCTCAAGCCCTCGTCAGCAAGAACTTTGTGAAGCGATGGAACGTTTGGTAGAACGAAACATGGAGCCTCGCGATAAAGCTGATCAAATAAAGTCAATGCAAAAAGAGTGGAAGCAGCTCGGAGGGGCATCTGATCAAGCTCTTTGGCTTAGATTTAAAGCGGCATCCGATAGCGCTTACATACCATGTCAAGCTTTTTTTGATGAGCAAAATACCCTTAAGAAATCAAATATTGAAAAGCGCACAAAACTAATCATACAGCTTACTGAGTTTATTCAAAATAATGACTGGGATCACGCTGACTGGAAGGCAGTTGAAATCATAAACCGTCAAGCTCGCCTTGAATGGAAAGAAGCTTACCCTGTAGATTTTAAAGTAAATAAGACGCTTCAAAACCAGTTCAATGCCCTACTCACAGCCTTTGATGAGCGGCTTAATGGTGAGCGCACTAAAAATATCTCTCTGAAAAACGACATAATAGAAAAAGCAAAAAATTTAGTTACTCATGACAACCTAGATGAAGCAATTAACCAGGCTAAAGCCCTTCAACGAGATTGGCAAAAAATTGGAATAACACCTCACAAACTAGATCGTGAAATATGGAAAACTTACCGCAATGTATGCGATCAAATCTTTGCACGTCGTGATGAAGCTAAAAATCAACGCAAACAAGAAATTGACGCCTCTATCGAAGAATCTGAGTTATATTGCAATGAAATAGAAAATTTTGCTTCTACAATTGAAACGCTCCCATTAGAAGCAATGACTTCAGGTCTATCTGAATACCGCCAAAAATACAAACAACTTCCAACTGTGCCACGAAAGCAAACTGAACAGCAACAATCAAGATATGAAGCAGCGTTAAATATCATCAAGCATGCAATTGCAATTCAAGAGAACAAACAAGTACTTCTAGAATGGGAAGAGGTACAAAGAAAATCAACAATCTGTCGAGCTTATTATTCTAATACTCAAAGTGGAGTAAAGCAGGATCAAATAGTTTTAGATGAGTCATTTGTTTCTAGAGTTAGCCTACCAAAATCAATTGAAACAGCACTGAAGGCACTTTGGATTTCAATTAAAGCTGGCTCACTAAAAAATGACACGATTGTGAGTTTAGAACAAGCGAGATCTTTATGCATAGGATGTGAAGTAGCTGCGGGTTTAGACTCACCAGAACAAGACAAAGAACTACGTATGCAACTTCAAGTGAATCGATTAACAATAGGTATGTCTTCTTCTAACGAACACCAAAGTCGTGAAGCACAACTTAATGAATTACTGCTTGATTGGTACCTAAAGGTGGGACCAAGTATCGAAGACTTTACAAGCATTGAAGAACGAGTAGAAGCGGCTACTAAACACTTACTAGGAACTTAAACAATATATGAGTTCAAACTAAACTAAAAGAACTAAAAATGGCGCTATGTAGTAATACATAGCGCCATTTTATTTTTATCTGTATCTTTTATTCTGGTTACCTACTGCTTAACCCCTTCAATATTCAGTTCCAACTCGACATGAGTTGAAGCGGGCCCTAAGTTATAGGTGATGCCATAGTCAGCTAATTTTAGTTTTACTACACCTGAAAAACCAGAACGATACCCACCCCAAGGATCCTTGCCCTCACCAATTTTTTGTACAGGAAAGCTAATAGACTTTGTTACGCCATGTAAAGTTAAGTCACCTGTCATGACTCCTTCATGATCACTTTGAATTTTAAATCCAGTGCTTTGAAAATGAGCTTTCGGGTATTTTTCAACATCTAAAAAATCGTCATTTCGCAGATGTTTATCACGTTCCGCGTGGTTTGAATCTAGGCTAGCAGTATTAATTTCAACACTAACCATCGACTTTTCAGGGGCTGCGGGATCGTAAGAAAACCCACCACTAAAATCATTAAAACGCCCTGTTAACCAACTATAACCCAAATGTTTAATTTTGAAGTTAATTGAAGCATGCGCCCCTTTAACATCAATTTTATAATCCGCAGCCTCAGCTAACGTGGCGTAAGAAGTAGACAACGCCAAAATTGTTGTAAGCAATGCTTTTTTCATATCAGTACCCTAATTTAGTGTTTTTATTTTAACATTCTGTTTCGAAAAGTTAAAAAACGTGGATTTAATGCTTAAAACTAAGCATCTTTTTTAATGTATCATCTTTATTAATGAAGTGATGTTTAAAAGCAGCGACGGAATGGACAGCAACAAGGCCCACCAAGCACCATGCTAAAATTAAATGTATTTCTCCTGCAATATCTTCTTGATTCTCTATCAAGCTAGGAACAGCAGGTACTTCAAAAAATTCAAACACCAATATCCCCCGGCCATCAGCTGTTGAAATAAGATAACCACTACACATCAACAATAGCATCATCAAATATAAAAGAAGGTGCATCCAATGCGCAGCAAGCTGCTCAAATTTTTCAAAGTCATTTTGTGCTTCAGGGGAAACGGGGCTTACATTTACTAAGCGCCAAAGTAAACGTACACACCACAGTATAAAGAGCACAACCCCGACACTTTTATGTAAATCCAAAGAACCTTTATACCAAGCATCGTAATAGCTTAGCTCAACCATATAAAGGCCCAAGCCGAATAAAAAGAAAATACCTAACGCCATTAACCAATGCAAAAATATGGCGCAAAAGCCATAAGCTAAAGATGTGTTTTTCAGCAACATAATTTATATCGCTCCTATCGTATATTTTCTCAAATGATACCTAGGAAAATGTTAACCACAACTAAAGTAATATTAATAAGAAGCTGAACTAGCGTTGAGCATTTTTTATGTGACTTAATGCATTTTTAACAGCTTCGTCAGCTTTATCTCGTATTTCTTGCATCTCAATTGGAGAAGTGTAATAAACCATGTCTACTTCATGCCGAATATACCGTGGTGGTAAGTGATTGAGTGCAATACAAATAACATCAGTTAATACATCCTCATCGAGATTATGTTTTTTTACTTGTTTTGCTAACGATTCAATAACTAAGGTTTCATAATAATTTTGAATATTGTCTAAAAGTGACATGAGTACCCCATTTAAATAAGAAATTGACGTTATACTAGCTTCGAAAATTATACGAACTTAAGTTAAACATCTTAATAGAACATTAGTTAAGGACACCCATATATTCAACCTCTAACGCTACTTTATCTCTTCAGAGACAATAATTAGCAAGATGTTACGCAATTAACAATAATTAATCGCCACACAACTGGCTAGGCCGCTAGCAATCACATACAATTAAATTAACTTCCATTTTGTTTTAACAATAAAGTCTTGAAATATAACGACACCCTTTAATATAACAAAGCCCTATAAATATGATTAAACTTAAACTGTTAAAAAATCGTTTACTCCTTATACCGCTAGCAGTATTGCTTTCACTTGGCCTGACTCAAACGTCATTCGCTACCACAAGCCCTCAACAAGAAATTGACCTTTCTGCCGAATTTAGCCCACTTACCCCAACACGAGATCAGCGTGAAGCAAGTATTCACATCGCTCGATCTTTACTATTAAATCACTATCGCAAACAAGATATTGATAAGGAATTATCTGAGAAGGCTTACAATTTTTACCTAGATTCGCTGGATAACCAGCACCTGTATTTATTAGAGTCCGATTTTGAAGCATTTGAACCCTATCGTTTCCGCCTACACAATGCTTTAAAGACAGGACAATTAGAACCGGGTTTTCGGATTTTTAATCGCTACCAAGAACGTGTTATTGCACGTTTGAGGCAACAGATTAAAGATCTTAAAAAAGGTTTAAGTAATTTAAACTTTAAAAAAGAAGAGTATATTCTCACCGACCGTTCTGAGACGTCCATACCGAAGAGTGAAGAGGAATTAAATGATGTATGGCGTCGTCGTATTAAAAGCGCTGTTTTATCATTAACACTCGACGGAAAGACAGAAAAAGAAGCACAAGAGACACTTATTGAGCGGTACGAGAATCAGCTAAAACGAACACTTCAGTCACGAAGTGAAGACGCTTTTCAGATTTACATGAATGCATTTACTAGTGTCTACGACCCACACACGACCTATTTCTCACCTAGAACCTCTGAAAACTTCAATATCAATATGAGCTTATCTCTTGAAGGCATTGGTGCTGTACTGCAATCTGACAATGAATTTACCAAAGTAGTCAGACTAGTTCCAGGCGGCCCAGCACAAATGCAAGGTCAACTTAGCCCCGCTGATCGGATTGTTGGTGTTGCACAAGGTGACAATGAAATGGTCAATGTTATTGGGTGGCGCTTAGACGAAGTAGTTGAGTTAATTCGTGGTGACAAGCATTCACTTGTACGTCTTGAAGTAATTCCTACCGAAAGTAAATTAGATACCGAAACTGAAATAATTCCAATCATTCGTGACAAAGTAAAATTGGAAGAACAAGCTGCTAGCAGCTCCAAAGTCATTATCGAACGCGATGGAAAAGAACATACAATAGGTGTAATCGACCTACCAACCTTTTATGCCGACTTTCAGGCCATGCAACAAGGCGACCCTAATTATAAAAGTACAACTCGTGATGTACTCAGTTTGTTAAATGAACTCCAAACAGAAAGCGATATCGACGGGCTTGTAATAGACCTCCGAGGCAATGGTGGCGGATCTTTAGATGAAGCAAACCGACTAACAGGCCTGTTTATAAACGAAGGTCCAACCGTTCAAGTACGAAGTGCAAATGATCGCGTAGAAGTACTCGAAGACCCAGACCCAGAATTAGTTTACAACGGCCCTCTCGTTGTTTTAGTTGATCGCTTGAGCGCTTCAGCATCTGAGATCTTTGCTGGCGCGATACAGGATTATGGTCGCGGTATTATCATAGGTTCACAAACCTTCGGAAAAGGCACTGTTCAATCTGTTCGACCGTTAAATCACGGCCAACTCAAAATTACACAAGCGAAGTTTTATCGTATTTCTGGTGCTAGTACCCAACACAAAGGTGTTGTTCCTGACATTGTAATGCCCGCATTAATTGACAAAACTAAAGTCGGGGAAGACTCCTTAGAGCATGCATTAAAGTGGGATTCAATAGAGTCTGCTAAATTTCAAGACCTAAATTATGTCTCAGGTATATCTGAAACGCTAAATGAACAACATATGAAGCGCATTGTACTTCAACCTGAATATAATATTTTATTAGAAGAGATTGCTTTATTGGAAACTCAAAGAGCTAAAGACCGCGTTACTTTAAATAAAAAAGAACGTGAACTTGAAAACACCACATTTGATAAAGCTCAACTTACAATCATAAACAAACGTAGAAAGTTAGATAAACTTGAGCCCTTTAAAAGCATTGATGATTGGTCAGAATTTCAACAAGAGCAAGCAAGTAAAACTGATGAAGATAAAGATGAAGAAAAAGCCGACTTTATCATAAAAGAGAGCGCCGAAGTGCTATTAGACTTTGTAGAGCTACAAGAAGTACTAACAGCTAAAGCAGCTTAATCACTTACCCGTTCTTATGCTTCAAATCTTCAGTTTCTAGCTCAAAGGCTTGAAGCTGAAGATTCAAACCTTCATCAAGAACTCCATCCATGCAAGCTATTAAAGACGGGGATTGAACCAATGACCGATGACAAACTAAATCCACCCTCGTCTAATACTAAATCGACCAAGTCAACAGACGGTGATAATAACCCATCGGATAAAAGCAAAACTAAAATTGAGACTTGGGTCTCTGACGACAAAATATCGAACTTTTTAGGCCGTGTAAGTGACGTCACATCGAATGCATTAAAAATAGCAAAGAAGACCAGTGGTACATCCTATAAAGTTGGGAAAGCAATTATTCAGTCTCAAGATCAATTAAAGTTAATGGTCGCTGCAGGCCAATCTTTAAAAGACATGAGAGAAGTCGCGGGCTTAACAGTTAACGAATTAAGCGAAGCAATCAGTTTAAAAGATCAGTCCATTTTAGAGGCTGTAGAGAATGGCACCGCCACACTTTCATTTGAATTAATTTTAAGACTATCTGCGCTATTAGCACGAAACGACCCCATACCATTTATATTAAAATACAGTCGTACTTACTCGCCTGACACATGGAAATTACTCCATGACTGGGGAGCCGGTCGCTTGCCACTTCAATACGAACGGGAGCGTGAATTTATTAATATTTACCGCTCTCAAGATCAGGCTAGACAACTCTCTGACGAAGGGTTTAACAAAGTTCTGGAATTTACACGCCAAGCTTTTAATATGTCGCTTCATTTTGTTTCTGAACAAGAAAACTCACATCGTAGTGAACAAACAAATCCTCCAGACATAGAAGAAGATGATGCAAATAACATGCATCAAGTAGATGAAAACACGCCGCATGATACACACTCAACCCAAAAAAATAGAAATAATTAAACTGAGTGATTAAACATAATTTAACCCAAGGTGATGTCGGCAAACATTTATACTCAATGACAGGCCCTATGATTTGGGGTATTTTGTCCATTATGTCGATGAACATCGTCGACACCTTTTATGTTGGCAAGCTTGGCACAGACCCACTAGCGGCTATGTCCTTCACTATACCCTTGGTTTCAATCCTATTAAGTTTAGCTTTTGGTATTGGTATTGGTGCTTCATCTGTTATTGCACGAGCAATCGGTGCCCAGGAACACAATTTAGTTAAGTCATATACAACACAATCTTTGTTTATTGCACTCACCATCGCCGTTACGTTTGCCATATCAGGATACCAGTCAATGGATCTGATTTTTGAACTACTTGGCGCGCCTAAACACTTAATGCCTTTAATTCATCAGTTTATGGATATTTGGTTTTTAGGTAGCTTTGTTGTGGTAATCCCTATGGTGGGTAATTCTGCTATAAGAGCAGCTGGAAATACAAAACTCCCAAGTTTAGTAATGATGAGTGTTGCGTTGGTCAATATTATCTTAGACCCGATTCTTATTTTTGGTTTATTCGGTTTTCCTAGAATGGAGCTCGCAGGTGCTGCTCTCGCCACCGTTATATCATACTCTATCGCCTTTATTCTTGGGCTTTACTTCTTGGCTTTCAAGTTTCGTTTTTTAAGCTGGTCTAGCTGTTATACCAATATTTTTAAGCACTGGCATGCCATTTTGCGTATTGCTATTCCTTCGATTGGCACAAACTTAATCGCCCCTATTTCGATTGCCATAACCACTTGGCTGGTTGCCCAATACAGCCCTGAATCAGTCGCTGGCTTCGGAGTTGCTTCTAGAATCGAATCTCTGTTTCTTGTCGTGATTATGGGTATATCTTCAATTATGGGGCCCTTTGTAGGGCAAAACTGGGGTGCAGGTCATCATAGTCGTCTCGGACTAGCACTGAAACTTAGCTTCAGGTTTACAAGCATCTGGGGAGTTGGAAGCGCGATACTTCTCTGGTTTCTTGCTGAACCCATTGCAGGTTTATTTTCTGAAGATCAACGTGTGATAAACTCTGCTTCTATTTATTTACAAATAATGCCGGTCACCTACCTATTTCTGGCAATAATCATGATTTCTTCATCTACAGCAAACGGTATGGGTAACCCATTACCCTCTCTAATCATGTCATTTTTACGTTTAATCGCTTTATATATTCCAATTGCGCTGGCTCTAGCTTACTTTTTCAATCTTTTAGGCATTTACTTAGCCGGCGCAATAGCAAATATAATTGTAGGTTTAGGTGCCTACATTTGGGTTAAACGACTAAATCTATCCTCACCTCAAACATAAACTAGCTTAAAACCGAGAATACCATGTCTAAAAGAACTAATAGTCTTGTTTACTCAACAGATACCGGTCGTATCTGTCCTGAGTGCGAAAAACCTGTAGATCAATGTGTGTGTAAAAGTGAGTCAGCGCCAGAAGGCGATGGCATCGTGAGAATAAGCCTCGACACCAAAGGCCGAAAAGGTAAAGGAGTCACATTGATAAAAGGAATTCTTTTAGCACCAAGTGATTTAAAAAAACTTGCAAAAGAGCTCAAACAAAAGTGTGGTGTTGGAGGCGCTGTAAAAAATGAATGTTTCGAAATACAAGGCGATCACCGAGATTTCTTAGTCAAGTTATTGGAACAAAAAAAATTCAAAGTTAAACGATCTGGTGGGTAAAAAACTATTGCGACTGCTCTTTGCTTCGTAGACAATGAAGCTAGTCGATACGGATTTTACAGCACCTATTCACGCAACTTTTACATTCAAAAGTGAGGGAACTTATGGAACTCGTAATTGGTAATAAAAATTACTCTTCTTGGTCATTACGTCCTTGGTTATTACTTTCACACTTTGACATCCCATTTGAAGAAATCAAAGTACTACTATTTGAAGAAAATACCCATCAACGTCTTGCTGAATATTCACCTACTTTTAAAGTGCCTGTACTCATCGACAATGAAATCACAGTTTGGGACTCATTAGCGATTTGTGAGTATATCTCAGAGGTTTATCTTAAGGGCAGAGGATGGCCAGAACCGCTTCATGATAGAGCCGTTTGTCGCTCATATTGTTCAGAAATACACTCAGGACTCGAAGCACTAAGAAGCACGATGCCGATGAATTGCCGCGCCAATCGACGCATCCATATTGATGATAAAACTTTAAAAGATATTCATCGTGTTGATGGAATGTGGCAGGATGCTCTTAACCGGCATGATGGCGAGTGGCTATTTGGAGACTTTAGTATCGCAGATTGCATGTATGCACCTGTTGCCTCTCGGTTCGCAACCTACCAAATCGATGTTTCAGACACCAGCCGACAATACATGGACCGTTTATTAACACTCCCCTCAATGCGACGTTGGTACGAAGCAGCATTAACAGAAAAAGAAGTTATTGGTGAAGATGAAGCAGGAACAGATATTGATTAACCCCGGCTAGGTTTAATCATGACTTAGCGCGACCGGACCTCGCTTGATAAGTCCTACTCGGATTATTTAATCATAATCACTTATTCGACAGCTATTAGTTAGCACCAGCTCGCTTCTTGAGCTGGATGCTCTAGAACCTCTTTAATATTAGCATTCAAAATTCGATAACCAACATTACCAAATAAAGTTTGCCTCCCATTATTCATCAGCCATGATGGACTTCCTTGTATATTTAGGTCTTTAGCTTTTTTATAATCTTGCATGAGACATGCCGTCGCCCTGCCACTATCGATTGAAGATTTAATTTTAAAACGGTCAAGCCCAACTCCTTCAGCAAGAGTAATTACTGTTTCTAACTGGCCTATGTCCAAGCAATCAACAAAGAAACTTTTTTGAAAAACTTGTAATAATTTCTCAGACATCTCAGGAGAATACATTAATTCAATGGCTTTCAATACGACATGTGCATTTGCTGAAGTTAGTGGTCTAATTTTTTTCCAGACACCCTTATTAACCGGTGCATTATCATAAGGAGCAGCCGACTCAACCGTATGTTGCCCAAAACCTATATAACCACCCCGACTCCCCCACTGCTCTGCCATACGCGCTTTTGTATCACCAAATAAGTTAAGATAATGATAATGTATTTCAATTTTATCCCCCCATTGTTCTTTTAATTCGGTGATACGACGCTGAGAAATCCACGCCCAAATACAGAGCACATCGGAGTAATAATCTATTGTTAATGGCTTACTCATTTTATACCCTCTCGTCATTATTTAAGTATCTGTACAGTACAGATATTTACACACCAACCAAAGAAGAACTAACATTCAGTATGACTGAGCGCTAGACCACCAAGCGAAGTTTCTTTATATTTCACAGACATTTCCAA
>Ga0105350_10002278_pt1 | contig 11577 bp, 10 predicted proteins | sample EN1Hudsemesocosm_FD_83506 | JGI IMG/M metagenome (GOLD analysis project Ga0105350, IMG submission 83506) | Methane-oxidizing microbial communities from mesocosms in the Hudson Canyon - EN1E Hudson Canyon | ecosystem: Environmental > Aquatic > Marine > Cold seeps | place: Hudson Canyon...
AATTTCCCCTGGTTTAATACGGACAGATATTGGTCTGATCATATACTGGAACTGAGAGAGCAATTTGCCTTATTACAGGAACCGCCACTTAGACTATTTTGAAGCGTGAAATTCTCTGCCAACAAGTCAATCGAGACACGACCAAAAAAGTCAGAAGTCATGTCGTCATAAAAATCGCATTGAACAGTAATCCATCGATAAGCACTTACCATGATCAGTCTTTCATTGAAGGCTTTATCAAAGTACGTATCCAATTCAGAAAACTATTGTTCGAAAGAACCGCTTTATCGACCCCGTCAAAAAAGATTTCTAGCCCTGCCGGATCTGCGAAAAAATCGGATCGCTTGATAAACCCTTTGTCTTCATCGAGGTGCTTTACAATTATCGCAGGATTACCTGCAACCACGACATTTGCAGGAATGTCTTTGGTGACAACGGCACCGGCTGCAACAATACTATTTTCGCCAATGCTTACTCCTTTCAGCACTGAACTATGATCGCCCAACCAGACGTTGTCGCTAATATGAACGGAATATCTGTTCACATCTCTATTGCTTCGGTCATAAATGCCATGCCAATCAGCGTCTGTCACATAGGCACCGTTTGCAATCATCACATTATCGCCGATGATAATTTCATCACTCGCCGAAATTCTAACACCCGGGCTAATTAGCACATAGTCACCGATGGTGATTTTCCCCTCACCCGACTCTCGCCCCCAAACACCAATTTGAACTCTATCTCCCGGCTCTCCGATGATGGTGGCGCACTTGCCAATCTGAATATTTGGTCCTGAAATTGAGATGTACCAAGGCTTCATAATCGTGTGGAAGTCACCCAAATAATCGCAGGCAGGTTTTAAAAAATGGTTGCTATACCATACCCTAAAACTGAGGTAGCTCTTTTTAATCCAATAGGGTCTTCTATCTTCTCTCATAGTTTGAAAATCCACACCATATGTCTGTTAAAAGAAATGTTCCGGAGAAATCTTAAGAAATCATGGATTAAGTGTTCTTGTCTTGCTGACAGCAATGGCCTAACAAATCAGACAACTATTTATTCAGAACTCCAATTTTCGCAGGGAGACAAACACTTATCATGACCAGACTGACTAATTAAAAAACCATGACGCTGGAAAAGAAAGCTTCCCGTTTTTTATAAGCCATGTCAACTTCAAGGAAAATTTTGACTAGCCACACACCAATTCGAGATCAATATTGACAAAGTTTAATTTTTTTCGATCCAGTTTATTTTGAATTAAGTAGGTTGATAGAAGTAATATTAAGATGCCAAAATTAATAAACTAAAAAAGAGAATAATATGAAAGATTTTTCAGGCAAGCTCGCCGTCGTCACCGGTGGCGGAACAGGTATGGGACGAGAACTAGCAAAGCAATTAGTCGAGCAGGGTTGCGACGTCGCTATATGCGATGTGGTCGAGGAAAACATGGCGGAAACACTGCGAATATGTCTGGAAATTGCACCGCAGGGCATTTCTGTGACCGCTCATCAATGTGATGTGTCTAGCGAAGAAGACATGAATCGTTTCAGAGATGAAGTACAAGAACAACACCCACGCGGTCATATCAACCTACTTTTCAACAATGCAGGAATTGGTGGTGGCGGCAGCTTCATTAACGATACAAGAGAACACTGGGAGCAAACATTCGGGGTTTGCTGGTATGGGGTTTATTATGGCTCTCGTGCATTTGTCCCCTTATTGGTTGCGAGTGACGAAGGTCATTTAATCAATACCTCCAGCGTCAATGGCTTCTGGGCATCATTGGGCCCAATGACGGCACATACCGCCTATTCAGCGGCCAAGTTCGCCGTGAAGGGGTTTTCCGAAGCACTGGTAAACGACTTTCGCCTCAATGCACCGCACGTCAATGTTTCTGTCGTGATGCCCGGCCACATCGGCACTGACATCGCGATTAACTCGGGGAAAATTCTTGGCACGCCCGACGCCATGGCAATGAGCGACGAGGAACTCAACACCGCCAGAGAAAACTGGAAAAGAATGGGCGCTGATGTTGATGGATTGAGCAACGACGAACTACGCGCCGCCATTTTACAGCGCGGCGAAGACTTCAGAAACAACGCTCCCATGACTGCTGCAGAAGCCGTCACGATCATCCTCGATGGCGTGAAAGAAGAACGCTGGAGGATACTGGTCGGAGAGGATGCGCATAATCTTGATCAACGGGTTCGAAGTTCTCCCGAAGAAGCTTATGAAAGTAGTTTTTTTGAAGGATCTCTCATATCCGACGGGACTTTAAAAGAATAGACGCCAAAGAACCAATATTACTGCCGGCAGATAACACTTGCGTGTCTGTCGTCCTTAACATGTGCCGTTGCCATACGAACCCAGTACTATATAAACTCTTAAATAAGACCTTGCTAACATTGACTAAAGTTAATTATACTTTTGTAATAAAGAGCGTCAGTATGCCGCTCCACGCGGCCGGTCTACAATGGTTTTCAAGTATTAATCTCGCCCTAAACTAAACTCGGAATATGCCATGCTAAAAAAGAAGCTTAACAAATATCTGTCCTTCAGCACTTTCCTGCTATCGGGCTTAACAATTCTCGCCCTGTCCTCGGCGGCCTTTGCCAAAGATCTCGCTGCAGTACAGCCAGAAAAAGAAGGCTTATCTCAAGATCGCTTAAACCGAATTACTGCACATATGAATACCGCGGTAGAAAACGGCACCATGGTTGGCGGGCTGGGACTCATTGCCCGCAATGGTAAAGTCGTTTACAGCGAAACCTACGGACAAAGCGATAGGGAAGCCGAAAAAACTATGACTGAAGATGCAATATTCCGCATCTACTCCATGTCGAAGCCGATCACGTCGGTGGCGCTAATGATGCTTTACGAAGAAGGTAAGTTTTTCCTAAACGATCCAATTGCTCGGTATATACCCGAACTTGCCAATCTTGACCTGGCGGTTTCTACAGCAGATGGCGAAACGGCGATGGTATCCGATGGCACTACAAGCCGTACTATCGGCGCCGGCGATGCCAGTAAAGAGGGACAAGTTCGCAAACCCAAACGTCAACCGACTATTCGCGATCTAATGCGCCACACCGCTGGGCTCACTTACGGTGTTTTTGGTAATACTGAAGTCGACAAGCAGTATCGGAAAAACGGCATTCTTCGTAATAAGGACCTCAAAGAATTTGTGACTGCTCTTGGAACAATTCCTTTACAGTATGAACCGGGCACAAAATGGCACTATAGTGTAGGGGTAGATGTACAGGGACGCCTCGTTGAAGTGCTGTCTGGAATGAGCTTCGGCGAGTTTCTCAAGAAACGCCTGTTTGATCCGCTTGACATGAACGACACGAGCTTTGTTGTTCCACAAGAAAAATTAGATCGTTTAGCACAAATGTATTCTCCCAAAGGTACCGGCGATGGCGATGATGCGTTTTTGAAACAAAGCAAGTCAACCACCCTCGTTGTAAGTCCAGCTCGCGCTAGTGCGGGTTACATGGAAGGCGCAACCTTTGAAGGAGGTGGTGGTGGCCTGGTATCTTCTGCAATGGACTATCTTAAATTTAGCCAAATGATGCTTAATGGCGGAGAATTAGACGGCGTTCGGATTTTATCCCCTAAAACCATAGAACTGATGACAACGAATCATCTAGGTAAACTGCCGATGGGATTTGGCAGAACTGGAATAGGATTCGGTTTAGGCTTTTCTGTCTCTTTGGACCAAGGGGAAGTCGGTGAAGTCGGCTCGACGGGAGAATATGCATGGGGCGGAGCAGCGGGAACACGCTTCTGGATAGACCCTAAAGAAAACCTCATAGGTATTTTTATGGTCCAAAGTATTCCTCATAGAACTCGCCTCGGAAATGAATTCAAGATTTTGACTTACCAGAGCATCATTGAGTAAGTTAAGTAGTCAGCCAACTGACGATCATTAATAAAAAAGCCAATGGGTTCGCTCATTGGCTTTTTTTGTTCGTACAATCTGCACCAACATTCTGACGATCTGTTCAGAATGATGCTGAAACATCTGACGAAGTCGGTCCACAAAGCTTACCGTAACCAAAGTCCGAAACCTTTTCCTACCTCACATCCGAAAACCAGCCTCATGTAGTCTCGATTTTTTCGCGGTGTTGACCAACATACCTACGCAGTAACGCTGAATCTCTAAGCGCGACTCTATTCAATCACCTCAGCAGCTGATTCGACATAAGGAAAACTACCTGAAAATTAGGTGGGCGCAGCCGCGAGCCGGTAACTATGAATTTGACCTTGTCGCAATCAACTAACTACATGCGAACGACCTCTTGGTGAGGGTTAAACCGACACAACAGGCAATTCATCGTGCCAATTCTCGGTTTACTCGACGAAACCGAGCAAATATTATGCGGAATGGTAGCATCCAAAAAGATTATGTGAATTTAAGTAACACATTAAGAAATGATGGTATCAAACCTTGAAATACGTTATCGTCACCCAATATTGGTATTCAGGCGCTATAATAGTGCAATGGATAAGCAATTCTAACTTAGCTTTTTATCTCTAACGCTACTGACTAGAACTCACAGGGACCTACCCATGGCAAATGAAGCAATTTCCATCACGGCTGACAGTGATCCTATCTGGAAGGCTATCTGCGACGAGACCAAAATAACCATGAATGAGGAGCCTATCCTTACGAGCTTTCTACATTCGACAATTCTTAATCATCAGTCACTGGAGTCGGCGCTGAGCTTCCATCTTGCTCATAAGTTGGATAGCCCGACCGCATCCGCCCTATTACTTCGTGACGTCATTCAGCAAGCTCTGGAAGGAGATCCACGCATTGGCAAGGCGATGCGCTGCGACTTAAGCGCTATTATGGAGCGGGACTCTGCCTGCGACAGCTTTTCTATTCCGTTTCTATACTTTAAAGGGTTTCATTCGCTACAAGCCTATCGTGTTGCGCACTGGCTCTGGAACCAAAAACGCGAAGCGCTAGCTTTGTTCATCCAAAACTGTATTTCCACCCAATTCGGCGTTGATATTCACCCCGCTGCTAAAATAGGTCATGGCATATTAATCGATCACGCTACTGGAGTAGTCATAGGGGAAACAACAACTATCGGTAATAACGTATCCATTTTGCAATCCGTAACCTTAGGTGGAACGGGCAAAGAACATGGGGACCGACACCCGAAAGTTGGCGACGGTGTATTGATAAGCGCTGGCGCGAAAATTCTAGGTAATATCAAGATTGGCGATGGCGCGAAAATCGGCGCTGGCAGCGTTGTTTTACAAGATGTTCCTGCTCATACCACCGTTGCTGGTGTGCCAGCAAAAATTGTGGGGCGCCCACGCACAGAACAGCCGGCCCTCGATATGAATCACGGAATTAATTGTGACAGAGACGACTGCGATAGAGACGATGATTAGTCACGACTAATTACGCACACAGCGAGGACGCTTTCCTTGCTGTTGAGCTGCGTTATAGACCTCAGTCGCACGCGGCATATTGTTCGATAAATTATTTATTCGCGTTTTATTAGAAGGATGAGTGGACATCATTTCAAGTGGCTCGCCCTTTGAACCCTTACTCATGTTTTGCCACACTTCAACACTGGCCTCGGGATTGAAACCCGCCTTAGCCATTAAGTCTAATCCCAATAGATCTGCCTCTGATTCATGCGTTCGGCTGTAGGGTAGTTGCACTAAATATTTTCCGCCAAGACCTAATGCGGCCATCAGGTCTGCTTTTTGTTGCCCATTTTCGATCAGCGCTCCCAATAGTTGCTGCCCTGTATCAGAAGCAAACTGGATAGACATTCTCTCATTACCGTGTTGGGATAAAACATGCCCTACTTCATGGCCAATTACGGACGCCAACTGATTTTGGTTTACAGCGACATCCAGTAGTCCTGTGTGAACGCCAATTTTTCCTCCCGGCAAGGCAAAAGCATTTGCACTTTTGTCACTGAATACCACGACTTCCCACTCCTTCTGATAAGAAGACGGTAATTCAGCCGTCACAGCGGCAGCCACGCAGCTGACATATTGACTCGTCCCCATTGCCTTGGCAACCTTACCTTTTTCTTTCATATCAGCAAAGGCCGCCACTCCCATTTGACTCATTTGGCCACTCGGGAACAAGACCAATTGTGATCGACCTGTTGGGGATGTTGCGCACGAAACTAAGGTGACACAAAAGACAGTGGCGAACAAAAAACGGGAAAGCACCAACATAATGAACATAGACCTTTTAAAAATTAAACGAAAGAAAGTTAAAGGAACACCCGTAAACGCGGCTACCGGTGGTATTTGTCGGACAGCTCATGCACCGATTCAATAAAGACCCTGGCGTGCTCCGGATCAACTTCCGGCGTAATTCCATGCCCAAGATTAAAGATATGCCCGCTACCGTGCCCATAAGATTCCAAAATAGTCGCCACTTCCTGCCGAATCCGTTTCGGTGATGCATACAACATAGTCGGATCCATATTTCCTTGCAAAGCAACTTTCCCACCCACTCTTCGTCGAGCCTCACCGATATCTGTAGTCCAATCAAGGCCTAGGGCCGTGGCTCCCGTAGCGGCAATCGACTCTAACCACTGACCGCCATTTTTAGTAAACAGAATCACTGGACGGCACGACCGTCTTTCTCTCGCACGAGTCCATCAACGATTTTCTGCATGTAGGCCAATGAGAATTCTCGGTAAGCGTTGTGACTTAACGCTCCGCCCCATGTGTCAAATATTTGCACGGCCTGCGCGCCCGCGTTTATTTGTGCGTTTAGATAACTTGTTACGCTTTGTGCCAACTTGTCCAATAAAGCATGCATCAGCTCTGGAGAATTAAAAGCTAGCGCTTTAGCTAGGCGGAAATCCTTCGACGAACCGCCCTCCACCATATACGTCGCCAAGGTCCATGGACTGCCAGAAAAACCGATTAAGGGGACGCGGCCATTTAACTCCCTCCTTATTGTTGAAACCGCATCCATCACATAGCCGAGATCTTTATGTGGATCAGGAATGGGCAGTGCATCGACATCTGCAGCTGTCCGCACAGTTTTTTTGAATCGAGGGCCTTCCCCTGTTTCAAAATACAATCCTAAACCCATGGCGTCGGGGATAGTCAAAATATCCGAAAATAATATCGCCGCGTCCAACAATGGGTAGCGGTCCAGTGGCTGCATTGTCACTTCGCAAGCAAACTGGGGATTCATGCAAAGGGACATAAAATCTCCTGCTTTCGAACGACTAGCTCGATATTCTGGTAAATATCGACCCGCTTGGCGCATCATCCAAACTGGCGTAACGTCTACAGCTTGCTTGGACAGAGCCCGTAGAAAACGATCATTTTTTAGTTCTGACATATTTATACTTACTTCTAATTTAAGATTAGGAAAGATAATTCCGAAGGGTGCTTATTAGCTCGCTAGATTCCGCACTTTTTCACCGCTAAAAATATTCCAATGTTAAGAAACACAAAACAATTATATTAACGTGAAAATCAAATGCTCCAAAAAAACGCGGCCTAAACCACAGGACGCTCTAAAGAATATTTCGTCAGATTAACACTTGAAGCTACATTGCACCATATGACAACAAATAGATTTTCGGGGAGACACTCGGCTCGAAACCTTCCTGACTCGGACCATACGCGTCAAGCCAAGGCTTTTGATTACGTCGCAGTTATTGTAAAGTCACCTCAAAAAAGACCAAATACACCATCGACAAACGACATTTTCTTGCAACATGAATCCGCCGGGACAGCAACACCGAGCCAAATCTTCAATTAGCTTCGATAAGCACGGGAGATTATTCGACTAGCCACCGTCAACGGCTACGAATATCGCTTTGCACACCGCTTACACTTCTTGCCCATGGCTTTTGTTTTTTTAGCCCAGCCGGTAATCTCTCTATAGCCTCAATTGCTAATTTTCGATTATCAAACGGCCCGGTCACGGCGACAAACCAAGGCTTGTTCTTAAGTCGTGTTTCGAAATAGTTTATTGAAACTCGGCCCGAATATTGTTTTAGAAATTTCTTTATTCTCTCCTCATCGACTGTACCCGTCAATTGTAACAAGTAAGCTGTTGAAGGCATCTCCAATAGGCGTTGGTCGTATTCCGATACAGTGCCAACAACAGTAATTTTTCCCGTATTTCCGCCGCTTTCCTTTGGCGTCGAATCGCCGATCACAGTTTTTTCCAATTCAATCTGATTTAGCACTTCAGTCGTTGACGAGCTGCCTTTTAGATTTTCGGCTGCCATCGAACCCTGAATTTCAGCGGTCTTTTTTTCGTCAGATATTACCTTTTCGGCTTCCCGCTCGTATCCAAGTACCTCCTCATTTTCTTTGTTTTGTTCCGTAGATTTTGAGGATTCATCCGCCGCACTCACCGATGGCATAGGCTCAATATTTCCCGATGATTTGACAGCACGTGGGGAATCACCTACCTCAGAACTACGAGAACTACTTTTATCCGTAGGCGGTATCGCGATTTTGCCAGGAGACCCTACAGTTTTGTTGTCAGCTTCTTTAGCGAACTCTTCTCGGATGACCATTGGAGGAGCGGATTTGTTTTTGATCGAAGATCCGGGTGGTTCCTGGTCACCTGAACCTAAATACCAATAAGACAGCCCTAAAGTGAAAATCAAGATAACAATGGCAGATAAATGGACAATGGGAATACGAAATACAAATGGTTTTCTTTCATCCGCACTATCGGTTTCTAATAAGGCTGGAGTGAAACGAATTATTTCGGCTATATTACCCCCTGAGCGCTCACACAAAATCGCCAGCTGATCGCTGGATAACGGCTGATCGCCAGCGTAACCTACAGAACAAAGCATGCCCAAAACGAACTCGCCAGTTTCGGTCGGCGTCAAGGCTTCCAACTCGAGGACATTGAGTTTGTCACGGGTAAATCCTGCTAAGTTTGAAAGCTGCTCGATTTGGTATTCACCAACAAGCAACAACCTGATTCTTCTTTGGGATTTTTCCAATAGATTCAACAGTAGACCAAAGCTCTCAATCGAAAGATAATGCGCTTGATCGATCGCTACCAACAGCGGTTCAGAATCAATGCCGATATACGCGTTTTCGCAGAAGACCGAAATAAATTCGTCGATTTGATACGGTGGTGTCAATTGAAGCTGTAACTGTTCTGCTAGGGATTCAAGAATCTTTTCCGGCGTCGATACGTTTTCGCCGTTAATGTCGCAGTAATCCATTATTTGGTTAAGCTGGTCAAACATTTTATCTAAAAGGCTGGAAGTACCACTTCCCGTGCTACCGGTTAACACAACCACCTGATCGCTGAATCGACTAAAATGAACCAATTGATCCAATACATCACGGCGCAACGCGCCGTCATAAAAGTATTCGCCGTCAAAATTTTTTGAGAAAGGATCCGCGCCTAAGTCCAGCCGCTGTATATAAGCACTGGCTTTTCCATCTGACGCTGCAGCAGTGGATGGGCTCATGATCTATGTCCAGACGATAAAATTTATTCTGTCACACCTAAAGCGGCTAACGTAGAACATACGTCGACTTCGTTGACGTCGCTGGTTACGATCGCTTCTCCTATGTTTTTGAGCAAGACTAAACGCAAGCGTCCGTCCAAGACTTTTTTGTCGACCACCATTAGCGATATGAATTCTTTGCAGGTCATTGGAGGAGGCTCGGTAGGCAGGCTCGCACGAGATAAAATGCCTTGCACCGCTACCACCTCGGAAGCCTTAATCCAACCCAATCTCTCGGATAACGTGGCCGCCAGCACCATTCCAACTGACACCGCTTCACCATGCAGCCAATTACCATATCCTTGAGAGGTCTCAATGGCGTGACCAAATGTGTGGCCTAAATTGAGAATAGCCCTAATGCCAGATTCTCTTTCGTCACTGGCGACAACACTCGCCTTGTTGACACAAGAGCGGTAGACGGCTTCTTCGAGAAGGCCCGAATTCATCTCCATCAACTCATCCATATTCCGATCTAACCAGTGGTAAAACTCCACGTCACTGATTAGACCGTACTTAATCACTTCAGCCAAACCAGCAGACAATTCCCGCGGAGGCAAACTTTTCAGACAATCAATGTCCGCGATAACGCATTGGGGTTGATGGAATGCTCCGATCATGTTTTTTCCCAATGGGTGATTCACGCCTGTTTTCCCACCAACAGAGGAGTCTACTTGAGACAACAATGTAGTTGGGATTTGGATAAAGTTAACTCCGCGCTGGTAGCTCGCAGCCGCAAAACCGGTCATGTCACCAACAACCCCACCACCCAGTGCGATTAACGTTGTGGTACGGTTATGCTTGTCCTCCATCAATTTGTCGTAGATAGTCGCGACTACTTCTAACGTTTTGTATTGCTCTCCGTCAGGCAAAACTAGTTCGGAATAATGATAATCGGATAGATGATCCCTCAATACATCCAAATATAAGGGAGCAATCGTTTTATTCGTTATGACCAACACTTGATGACCGGATATATGTTTACACAGTAGCTCTTTTTGGGTAAGTAATCCCTCCCCGATATATATCGGATAACTACGGTCAGCTAATTCAACAGTGAGTGTTTGCATATAGTGAGGCTATTTTTTTATAAGAGTAATATGATTTTTGTCAGAAGCCAAGGATACTAATACGGCTTACATTTATTCTACATTGACTTCCGGTAGCGGTGCTAGGATGAAAGTAGCTTTACTAGCTCTGAGGCCACGGATTTTGGACTTCGACCATCGGTATCGATCGTATAGTCGGCAACTTCTTCGTACAGTGGATGCCGTATCTCCATTAGATTAGTTAAAACTTGACGCGGGTTTTCGGCTTGCAACAGGGGACGTTTTTTGTCGCGGTTAGTACGACGCACCTGTTCGTCTATGGTCGTCATCAAGTAAACGACTCGACCCGAGCTCGCCAAAACTTTTCGATTTTCATGTTTAACAACTATGCCGCCTCCTGTGGCGAGTAGTATTTGATCCAGCTTACTAAGCTCCAGCAGCATCGCAGCTTCTCGATTCCGAAAACCCTCCTCGCCTTCCATGTCAAAAATCCACGGAATGTCCACACCGCTGCGATCTTCAATTTCTTTATCGGTATCTTTAAAATCCAAGCGCAGCTCAGTCGCCAGCAAACGACCGATAGTTGATTTGCCGGCCCCCATGGGGCCGACCAGAAATACGTTGGAGGAAGCTTTCATCTTTTTGCGCTAGGTAATAATCTAGTCGATTAGCGTATCGGCAAGAATTCGTGGAGTGATAAACACTAATGTTTCGGTCTTTTCTTGCGTTACTGACGAAGTTCTGAATAGACGCCCTATATAGGGAATGTCGCCCAGTACCGGAACCTTTGACTCAGACTCTACATCAACAGTTCTAAATACACCGCCCAAAACAACTGTTTCACCATTTCCAACCAACACCTGCGTCGTCAATTCAGTCGTATCAATGGTAGGCACGGTGCCACCAGAACCTGACGGCACCAGATCGCCGATAGAATCCTGATTAATTACCAAGTCCATAATTATACGGTCATCTGGTGTGATGCTGGGAGTTACCTGTAACTTCAATACAGCCTCTTTAAACGATATGGT
>Ga0105350_10002281_pt1 | contig 11560 bp, 11 predicted proteins | sample EN1Hudsemesocosm_FD_83506 | JGI IMG/M metagenome (GOLD analysis project Ga0105350, IMG submission 83506) | Methane-oxidizing microbial communities from mesocosms in the Hudson Canyon - EN1E Hudson Canyon | ecosystem: Environmental > Aquatic > Marine > Cold seeps | place: Hudson Canyon...
AAATTCGAGTCATGTCGACAGGGCAAGAATATCAAGTAGAACAAGTAGGCGTATTTACGCCAAAACGTGATGAACGTGATGCACTATTTTGTGGCGAAGTAGGTTATGTCATTTCAGGTGTGAAAGATATTGATGGTGCACCCGTGGGAGATACATTAACGCATGTTCACCATGGTGCAACGGAGGCACTAGCAGGTTTTAAATCAGCGACACCTCAAGTTTATGCAGGCATGTTTCCTGTGAGCTCAGATGACTTCGAGACTTTCCGTGAAGCATTAGCTAAGTTAAGGCTCAATGATGCATCACTCTTTTTTGAACCTGAAAGTTCACAAGCATTAGGCTTTGGTTTCCGTTGTGGTTTCCTGGGTCTGTTACATATGGAGATTATTCAAGAGCGACTAGAGCGCGAATATGATCTTGATCTGATTACTACAGCGCCGACAGTGGTATTTGAAGTTTTAACGCGTAAAGGCGAGATCCTCAATATTGAAAATCCATCACTATTGCCTGATCTAGGCTCAATTGATGAGATTCGTGAACCTATTGTTGTAGCTGATATTTTGGTTCCACAAGAACATTTAGGCGCTGTGATTACCCTATGTATTGAAAAACGTGGTGTGCAAAAATCAATGCAATATATGGGTAAACAAGTCGCAGTAAGCTACGAACTACCAATGAATGAAGTCGTCATTGATTTCTTTGATCGGGTTAAATCGGTAAGTCGTGGCTATGCTTCATTAGATTATCATTTCACTCGGTTTGAACCAGCAAACCTAGTGAAGCTAGATATATTAATCAATGGTGAGCGAGTTGATGCCTTATCGATGATTGTCCATAGCGAGCAAAGTGTGACACGAGGCCGTCAGTTGGTTGAGAAAATGAAAGAACTCATTCCTCGCCAAATGTTTGATATAGCGATCCAAGCTGCCATTGGTGGTCATATTATTTCTCGTTCTACCGTTAAAGCAATGCGTAAAAATGTAATTGCTAAGTGTTATGGTGGTGATGTATCTCGTAAGCGTAAACTGTTAGATAAACAGAAAAAGGGTAAAAAGCGAATGAAATCAATCGGTAAGGTTGATGTTCCGCAAGAGGCCTTCTTAGCTGTTTTACAATTATCGAAAAAATAATCGATTAAAGGATAAATATACGTGAGTTTTCCAGCATTAATGGTCACCTTTGTTATTGTGACAGGGATAATTTGGTTGATAGATTCAATCCTGTGGGCACCACAACGTGCCAAAGACCAAAAAGAGCCTTTAGTGGTTGAGTATGCTCGTTCATTCTTTCCTATTATTCTTGTTGTCTTAGTGATTCGTTCATTTATAGCAGAACCATTTCGTATTCCATCAGGCTCGATGCTACCCACATTACATATAGGTGATTTTATTCTCGTGAATAAGTTTGCCTATGGCATACGCTTACCGGTATTAAATCGAAAAGTAGTTGAAACAGGAGAGCCAGAGCGCGGAGACGTTGTGGTATTCAGGTATCCTAAAAACCCACAAGTTGATTATATAAAGCGGGTCGTTGGCCTGCCTGGCGATACAGTCGGTTATTTTAATAAAACGGTTTATATTAACGGGAAAATGATTGCTCAAGATGTAAAAGAAAAAGATTCAAGTCTGTTAAGTCTAGTGCCAGCTAGACATGAACTTCGGTTTGAACATCTCACTGGTAGTGGACACCGTATCTTGGTTGATCCTGAACGTCGATTGATTGAGGGTGAAGCTGTTGTCCCTGACGGTGAATACTTTGTGATGGGCGACAACAGAGATAATAGTAATGACAGTCGTTTTTGGGGTACCGTACCGGAAGGTAATTTAGTCGGCAAAGCCTTTTTCATCTGGATGAGTTGGGATTGGAATACGGGTGGTATAATTTGGAAGCGTTTAGGCAATAGCATTAATTAAGGAAAACTAGAATGAATAAACAACGTGGAATGACATTAATTAGTTGGGTAATTGTACTGGGTGTAATTGCCTTTTTTGCGACGGTAGTGATGCGTTTATTACCAATGTATCAAGAGTATTATAGTGTTGTCGGCATTATGGATAATATGAAAATAGAATTAGAAAATACTAAGATGACTAAGGCACAAGCCAATACGATGTTAATGAGGCGTTTTAATACTGGTTATGTGTCGAGTGTGAAAAAAGATAATATTGAGATTAGCCGTGGCAAACGCCAAACACATGTTACAAAAATAGTGATTGATTATGAGGTACGAGAACCTTTTATTGCTCACATTGACCTCGTCGGTCATTTCCAAAAAGAAATTGATGTTGAACCTAAGCGTAAATGATTACACCGAGACAGAAATTATTATGTACGCAGTTAGAGGTTACATTTAAAGACTCTGCACTGTTACAACAGGCACTAACGCATCGTAGTGCCGCATCAGTTAACAATGAACGTTTAGAGTATCTTGGTGATGCTATTTTAAGTTTTGTTATTGCTGAAGCGTTGTTTATCCATTTTCCTCAGGCAAAAGAAGGTAAATTAAGTCGATTAAGAGCGTCTTTAGTTAAGGGGGTTACCTTAGCTGAAATTGCCAGAGAACTCGATCTTGGTGAGGTGCTCATTTTAGGGCCAGGTGAGTTAAAAAGTGGTGGTTATAGACGAGAATCTATTTTAGCTGACACAGTAGAAGCCATATTAGGTGCGTACTACCTTGATAGTGGGTTAGAAGAAGTTAAGGCTTTGATTATACGGTTATTTAATGAGCGTTTAAATTCAATTGATGTCAATGAAATTGTCAAAGATCCCAAAACACGCTTGCAAGAATTATTACAGAGTCGCAAACATTCATTGCCTATTTATGATGTGAAAGAAATTAAAGCGGATAATAATCAGCCACTTTTTGAGGCTTCTTGCCAAGTTGAATTATTGAAGAAAGTCGTTGTGGCACAGGGCAGTAGTCATAGAAAAGCAGAACAAAAATCAGCAGAACGTGTGTTGACATTAATAGAAGGTAAATTATGACTGACGCTATATCTAATACAGACTTTAAGTCTGGCTATATTGCAATCATTGGTCGCCCAAATGTGGGTAAATCAACATTAATTAATCGTGTATTGGGTCAGAAATTATGTATTACATCCCGACGCCCACAAACAACTCGCCATCGTATATTAGGTGTTAAGACAACAGATGATAGCCAGTTAATTTATGTTGATACACCGGGTCTTCATATCAGTGATAAACGGGCCATGAATCGTTATATGAATAGAGCTGCAGCATCCTCTATCGACGATGTTGATGTGATCTTATTTGTTGTTGATGGCATGAATTGGACGGAAGAAGATGAAGCTGTTTTAGAGCGTCTTAAAACAAGTGCCAAAGCGCCTGTGATTCTTGTTATTAATAAGGTTGATAAATTGGGCGATAAAGAAGAATTATTGCCCCATATTGAAAAGTTATCGGCAGAGTTTGATTTTAAAAATGTTGTGCCTATTTCAGCCCGCAAAGGTGTCAATGTAGAACAGTTGGAAGGTGAAATTAAGACATTGATGCCAGAAGGTGAATTAATTTTCCCTGAAGATCAATTCACTGATCGTAGCTCACGCTTCTTAGCTGCTGAACTGGTTCGTGAACAATTATTCCGTCACCTCGGACAAGAATTACCATATTCTATTACGGTAGAAATTGAACAGTTTGAGGATGAAGAAAAAATTTATCGGATTGGTGCTGTGATTTATGTTGAGCGTGATGGCCAAAAATCAATTGTTATTGGTAAAAAAGGTGCATTATTGAAGTCAGTAGGTCAAGACGCTCGTATTGAAATGCAAAGTCTCTTTGGTAAAAAAGTGTTTTTACGCTTGTGGGTGAAAGTGCGTGAAGGCTGGGGTGATAATGAGCGTATGTTGAAGAACCTAGGTTATAACGACGAGTTATAAGACTTATCGCCTTGAAAACAGAACTTACGCCTGCTTTTGTATTACATCAACGGCCGTATCGTGAAACAAGCTTATTGTTAGATATATTTAGTGAACAGTATGGTCGCGTGAGTTTAGTTGCCAAGGGTGTTCGATCAAAAAAACGTAGTCAAACAGGGATATTACAACTTTATCAGCCTTTGTTATTAAGCTGGACTGGCCGAGGCGAGTTGCAGACTCTCACCGCTGCAGAAGTGGATAAACCACGCTATATTTTGCAAGCTAACTCAGCACTATGTGGTTTGTATATAAATGAATTAATGGTGAAACTATTACCATTAAATCTTCCAGAAAGTGAACTTTTTACAGCTTATCAGAACGTATTATCAGGCCTGCAAAACGAAGAAAATACTGAGATACAATTACGTTTGTTTGAGAAACATTTATTAAGTTGTTTGGGTTATGGTTTAGTGATTGACCGAGACGTTGAAACGCAGCAATTAATCAACGAGCAGAGTCATTATCTTTACCGACCTGACTCAGGCTTGTATCGTTACAATGAAGGTATGAATGAACCTTCAATATCAGGACGTAGTTTGCAGCATTTAATGAATGAATGTGATTTTGATAAGCAAAGTTTGTCAGAAATAAAACAACTTATGCGATCCGTGATACATTTTTATCTGGATGGCAAACCATTACAAAGTCGAGCTTTGTTTGCTCAGTTACAACAGTATGCTAATTAATAAGGTTAGAAAAAAGATGGCAATTTATTTAGGTGTAAACATCGATCATATTGCAACATTAAGACAGGCTCGCGGTACTCGCTACCCAGATCCTATTCAAGCTGCAATTGAGGCAGAGCAAGCAGGTGCCGATGGTATTACTCTGCATCTACGCGAAGATAGACGACATATCCAGGAACGTGATGTGGCAATGTTGTCAGATATTTTGCAAACAAAAATGAACCTTGAAATGGCTGTCACGGAAGAAATGTTAGCCATGGCAGAGAAATATCTCCCATCAGATTGTTGTTTGGTTCCTGAAAAGCGCGAAGAACTAACAACTGAAGGTGGTTTAGAAATAGCAGGGCAACTTTCTAAAATGAAAGATGCTTGCCAAAGAATGGCCGAATCTAATGTCATTGTGTCATTATTTATTGATCCTGATTTTAAACAGATTGACGCTTCAGTTGAATGTGGCGCACCAGTGATTGAATTACATACTGGCCGATATGCAGATGCTGAAACACCCGCTGAAGCTGAACATGAATTGCAGACCATTATCAGTGCCGCAGAGTATGCTCATAATCTCGGTTTACAAGTCAATGCAGGACATGGCCTTAACTATCATAATGTCGATAAAATTGCTGAAATCCCTAATATTGTTGAATTAAATATTGGCCATGCCATAGTGGCACGTAGTGTGTTCACCGGTTTTCAATCAGCAGTACGTGAAATGAAACAATTAATGATAGAAGCACGGCGTAGATGATGTTTGGTATAGGGACAGATTTGGTTCACATCCCACGAATACAAGCATTGCTAGATAAGCATGGTGATAAGATTGCACTAAGAATTCTCAGTGATGCTGAATTTATCGCTTTTCAGCAAGCTAAAAATCAAGCCAGTTTTTTGGCTAAACGTTTTGCAGCTAAAGAAGCGACAGCTAAGGCATTAGGTACAGGCTTTCGTGATGGACTGAGTTTACGTCATATTGAAGTATCAAATGATAAAAATGGTAAGCCTGAATTACAGTTTTTAGGGCGAGGTCTTGAGCTAGTAACAGAGTTTAATATTACTCGAAGTATGATTAGCCTCAGTGATGAACAAGACTATGCTGTTGCCTTTGTAAGCTTACTGGAGAGATAAGATGAAACACTACCCAACAATTGAAGCTTTTATTGGTAATACGCCTCTCGTTAGATTGCAACGGCTACCAGGTAATACAAGTAATACAATACTTGTTAAATTAGAAGGTAATAATCCAGCTGGTTCCGTTAAAGATCGCCCTGTGATGAGCATGATTCGTGAAGCTCAAGATCGAGGAGATATTAAACCAGGCGATACTTTAATTGAAGCAACAAGTGGTAATACGGGTATTGCCTTAGCCATGGTTGCAGCGATTTTGGGTTATAAGATGATCTTATTGATGCCCAAGAATATGAGTGTTGAACGACGTGCCTCAATGCGCGCTTATGGCGCTGAGATTATCTTAACGGAAAGTATGGAAAATGCGCGAGATTTAGCTTTTGAAATGGAGCAGCAAGGTAAGGGAAAAGTCTTAAATCAATTTGGTAATTTTGATAATCCACTCGCTCATTATCAAACGACAGGCCCTGAGATTTGGCGTGATACTGATGGCGAAATTACACACTTTGTTAGTGCAATGGGTACAACGGGTACGATTATGGGTACATCTCGTTATTTAAAAGAACAAAACCCACAGATTCAAATTGTTGGGGTTGAACCAGCTGATGGTTCAAGTATTCCGGGTATTCGTCGTTGGCCTAAAGAATATCTACCTACAATTTTTGAATCAGAACGAGTCGATAGCATGATTGAAGTGGAGCAGGATGATGCTGAAGCTACGATGCGACGTCTAGCAACAGAAGAAGGTATTTTTTGTGGTGTTTCATCAGGCGGGGCTGTTGCCGCTGCTTTGAAGCTTTCAGAGCAGTTAGAAAATGCCGTTATTGTCAGCATTATCTGTGATCGTGGTGATCGGTATTTATCAACAGGCGTTTTCCCTGCAGAGTGATGCATAATAGTTCCGTGCAAAAATGACTTGCTATGAAACAAAATCTAAACACACTAAACCATTATATTGTTTTAATTTGTTGCTTGTTAATATCAGCAACGGTGATGGCTAATGACACTATAAAATTGTCAATTGCTCAGTGGTCTTTAGACGATCTTAATGCTCAAAATCTTGTCATCGATATGACATTAACAACAAAGGGCTTAGGATTTATAGCTTCTGCTGATAGTGTGCAATTAGCTGAACCAATAGGGAAGTTAACTCAGTTAAAATTAAGCTGTAAAGAATTGTTAATCGTTTCTGAAAAATATTCCTGTGCACGTGGTCAACTTAATTTTCATCAAAAAGCTCTCGGTTTACAAAGATTAGATTTTGAAATTGAGGCAATGCCAGAGAATGAAAAATATAAACTTGAAATTGAAAACCTTAACTTAGCTTCAGCCCCATTCTCAGTCACATTTATCGTCAAAAAAGACAAATGGAAAGTATTTGCTGATACGCCTCAAATCGAGCTAACTTCACTGATTAGCTTTCTGTCACCATACATGAAACCAGAACAACTCGACCTCCTTGCGAATTGGAGCATTGAAGGTGACTTGAAACTTGATATTGATTTGTTAGGTCAAGCAAATCAACTGAATTCAGTAGCGTTGGATATGGAAAGCAAAGCAGTTAATGTGAGTGATAGTGAAGGCATGTACGTTAGTGAAGGTTTGGCCACTACCTTCAGTCTCGAAGCAAATAAAGTGAAACAAGATTGGCACTGGGATATAGATTCCAACTCTGCTGCTGGTCAAGGCTATGCAGAACCTATCTTTATCGATTTTTCTGAAACTCCCATCAAGATTAAAGCCCAAGGCGCATGGTTGGCAGATAAGGCTGAATTACAAATTAATGCGGCTAAATTTAGTCATGAGACCATTACACAAGTCGATCTCAGCGGAAGCGGGAGTTTAGAAAAAATAAATAGTCTGACAGTGGATGTTAAAAAATCAGATATATCAAAGTTGTATACCTCATGGCTTCAACCTTTTGCTGTCGGTATGGCTATTGATGATGTGGAGTTGGCTGGGGATATTGAGTTTCATTATCAAAAGAAAAATGGACATTATCACCTTTCACTGGGTTTGGATAAGGTGTTTATTGATGATCAAGCAGGACGATTTGGTATGGATGGCCTGTCTGGGACAGTCGCTTGGTCCAATTATGATAAAGTCCAAGACTTGGCTTTAAATTGGCAAAGTGCCTATGTCTACGCTATTCCCATTGGTAAATCGAATGTTAAAGCAGAAGCTAAAAACTCATCGCTCGAATTACAACAACCATGGTTATTACCTATTTTAGATGGTGAGTTACAACTTAATAACTTCAGTCTTTATAACCCAGGTGATGAACATTTGAAATGGACATTTTCAGGTGAATTGAGTCCGATCTCGATGGAATCATTAAGTGCTGCATTAGAGTGGCCATTGATGCATGGAAAATTATCAGGTGTTATTCCTCGTGTGAGTTATGCACAGCAACAGATCGTGGTCGATGGTGCTTTGAAAGTTAAATTATTTGAGGGCATAACCACTATTCGAGATTTACACCTAGACAAACCTTTTGGCGCACTCCCCCAGCTACATGCCAATATTGAGATGAAAGGTTTAAACTTAGAAACCCTTACGCAAACATTTGATTTTGGTAAAATCACTGGGAAATTGGATGGTAGGCTGGCAAATTTTCGATTATCAAACTGGCAGCCTGTACATTTTGACGCTAAATTCGCTACACCTGAAGGTGATAAGAGTCGTCGCAAGATTAGTCAAAAAGCGGTGGATAATTTATCTCAAATCGGTGGTGGGGCAACAGGAATATTACAACGCAGTTTTTTACGCTTCTTTGAGGATTTTTCTTACCAACGCTTGGGTCTAAGCTGTAAATTACGTAATGAAATATGTGAAATGTCAGGTGTGGGAGAAGCAAAGCAGGGTTATTACATTGTTAAAGGCGGTGGCTTACCACCACGAATCAATGTAGTGGGATATACTCGACGTGTTGATTGGCCCGATTTGATTGAGCGTTTAAAGGCAGTCAGTCAAAGTTCAGGACCAGTAGTGAAATAAAACGGAAACAATTAGGAGATGTTATGAAATTCTTTAAATGGTTAACAGGAAGTACGGCCGGTTTGATGCTGGTATCTTGTGTGACAATTAATATCTACTTTCCTGCTGCGGCAGCAGAGAAAGCAGCAGATCGTATTATTGAAGATGTATGGGGACCTGCATCAAGCGAGCCTAAAGATGAAGCTGTGCCAGAAGAGCAAAGTGGTACAAAGCCAAATGAATCTAAAAGTGCAGCATTAACAGTATTAAATTGGTTGATATCACCAGCAGCAGCAGAAGCAAATTTAAATATCAGCTCACCTGCTATTAATGCGATTCAAGATAAAATGAAAGCTCGCCACGGTAGCTTAAAGCCTCATTACGGCAGTGGTGCTGTAGGTTTAACTGAAAATGGCTTAGTCACTGTTCGTGATGCAAAAGCGATTGCTTTGAAAGATAGAAATAAGGTCAAAGGCCTTGTTGCAGATGAGAATAAAGATCGTAATGCACTTTATGCTGAAATTGCTCGTGCAAACGGTCATCCAGAATGGCAAGTAGATATTCAATCAACATTCGCTCGCCGTTGGGTGAGTAAAGCTGCTAGTGGCTGGTGGTATCAAAGTGGCGGTGCATGGAAGCAAAAATAGTAAGTTATAAGTACACATCTAAATATAAATTGTAGGAGCGGCTTCAGCCGTGAAGAGGGAATCAGTTGATTTTATCTTCAAGGCTGATGACGCTCCTATAACATTCTAAAATGAGAAAAATATAAATGGCACGACGTAATCGTAGAAGACAAAAATTGCCCCAAGATCCTGTAGAAGCACCGATAGAATCACTTTCACATGATGGTCGCGGTATCGCAAGAATTGAAGGTAAAACAGTATTTGTTGATGGTGCTTTAGCGGGTGAGACAGTCAAATTTCTCTACACTAAAAAGCATAGTAAGTTTGATGAAGCTAAAACAATTGAAGTTATGGCTGATGCAAGTAGTGATCGTGTCGAAGCTAAATGTCAGCACTTTGGTGTTTGTGGTGGTTGCAGTTTGATGCATATGTCACCAGAAGCACAGTTAGCATTGAAGCAAAACACCCTAGAGGAACATTTAACGCATTTTGGTAGCTTACAGCCAGAACAGTGGTTAGAGCCGTTGAAAGGGCCATTGTGGGGCTATCGTCGTAAAGCTCGCTTAGGTGTCAAACATGTACCTAAAAAAGAACGTGTGCTGGTTGGATTCCGAGAAAAGGGCACACCGTATTTAGCTGTTCTTGAACACTGTGAAGTGTTAGACCAACGTGTGGGTGCTCGTCTCGCTGAATTAGGTGAAATGATTGCAGACTTGGAAGCCCATAATAGAATCGCCCAGATTGAAGTGGCAATGGATGATGAGCATGTTGCTTTAATATTTAGAAATTTAGACCCACTGTCTGAGCAAGATACACAAGCATTAATTAGCTATGGACAAGAAAATGATTTGTGGATTTACCTACAATCAGGTGGTCCTGATACGGTGACTGCAATCTGGCCTGAAAACCCACAACTCAGTTATGCACCTGAAGCGGGCCTACAGTTAGAGTTTGAACCCAACGATTTTACTCAGGTTAACGCCGGCATTAACTTGAAGATGATTGAACGTACGATGGAATTATTAGAGGTATCTAGTGATGACCGTATCTTAGATCTCTTCTGTGGTTTAGGTAACTTTACCCTGCCTTTAGCAAAACGGGTGACCGAGGTGGTTGGAGTTGAAGGTGATGAAGCCTTAGTTCGTCATGCTAAAGATAATGCCAATAAAAATAATTTAGACAATGCCACGTTTGAAAAAGCAGATTTAACTCAGACAGAATTAAAAGATTATCCTTGGGCTAAAGCAGGTTTTAATAAGATATTATTAGATCCGCCTCGCAGCGGTGCATTTGAAGTATTACATCAATTAGCAGCACTCGGTGCAGAACGCTTGGTATATGTATCGTGTAACCCTGCAACCCTAGCACGTGATGCCGGTGAATTAGTTAATAATCACGGTTATACACTTGTTTCAACGGGTGTGATGGACATGTTCCCTCACACGACACATGTTGAATCAATTGCCTTGTTTATCAAAAAATAGCATGGATGGCTGAACAGAAATTAATGAAGCATGGATTAAGTACAGATGCTGTTAAACGCATCTGTACTGTTCTTGCCGATATCATTGATGACTTTCCAAGACAGCCATTTCAAAATGAAGCCACGCAAGGGCTTGAACGCTTAGAACTCAAACAACGCGTTGACTATTTGATTACCGTTTTAAATCATTATCTACCTGAAGATTTCCATAAAACGGCAGCCATCTTACTGCAAGTAAAACAGCATTGGGATTGGGGGGATGAAGAGGATGCCTTAAGTAGCTTTGCCGCATGGCCGTTAATTGATTATGTGGCAGTATATGGCATCAATCATCCACAACTTTCACTGAATGTATTGGCAGAGTTAACATCATTATTTTCAGCTGAGTTTGCCATTCGTCGTTTCATCGATGAGCACTTTCAATTGACTCACAAGACTTTATTAAACTGGAGCCACAATCCAGATGAACATGTCAGACGACTTGCATCGGAAGGAATTCGACCAAGATTACCGTGGGGAAAGCGTTTAAAAACCTTATGTGACAACCCTGAACCAATCTTTCCCATTCTTGAAGTGTTAAAAGATGATCCTAGCTTGTATGTACGTAAATCAGTAGCCAATAACTTAAATGATATCAGTAAAGATAATCCTGATAAGGTCATTAGCCTATGTCGGCAGTGGCAATATGATGCTTCACCGGAACGTGAATGGATTATTCGACATGCA
>Ga0105350_10002282_pt1 | contig 11558 bp, 11 predicted proteins | sample EN1Hudsemesocosm_FD_83506 | JGI IMG/M metagenome (GOLD analysis project Ga0105350, IMG submission 83506) | Methane-oxidizing microbial communities from mesocosms in the Hudson Canyon - EN1E Hudson Canyon | ecosystem: Environmental > Aquatic > Marine > Cold seeps | place: Hudson Canyon...
AAACTCATCTTCTACATCTAAAATAATATCCACTAGATTTGCAGAGTTTATTTCAAGATCGTTTATAAAGTCTGTGTTTTCATTTAGATTCTTAAAGCCTTCCTCATTTTGAACATAAGGTTTTACAATCGTTGTTAATTTTGATATAATGTCTTCTTTTGTCATATTAATCTGAATATTTTTTAAAGATAACACACCCATTTACATCGCCAAAGCCAAAACTTGCTTTTGCTAAAATAGTAATGTTTTTATCAATCATTTGTGTTGGAATTTTATCCTTAGAAATCAGTTCTGAAACTTCTGGATGCACATCATCGCAGTTAATATTTGGAAATACAAATTGTTCTTTAATTTGTACAACTGAAGCCACACATTCTATTGCTCCAGAAGCAGCCAAACAATGACCAACCATCGATTTTAAAGAATTAATATACGGAAAATTCGTTCCTGATCTTTGCAATGCCTTTGTCCAATTTTCTATTTCTAAAGAATCTTTAGAGGTTGCCGTTAAATGTCCGTTAATTACATCTATTTCTAAAGAAGATACCCCCGAATCTAACAACGCTTCTGCAATGCATTTCTGAACCGCTTCTGAATTTGGAGCCGTTAAAGTTCCACCATTTCGTTGTCCTCCAGAATTAATATTCCCTCCTAAAACTTCAGCATAAATAGTAGCATTTCGTTCCAAAGCACTTTCTAAAGATTCTAAAACCAAAGCACCTGCGCCACTTCCTGGAACAAACCCCGATGCAGACGCACTCATTGGTCTAGATCCTTTCTCTGGTGTTTCATTATGCTTATAAGACATAACTCTCATTGCATCAAAACCACCCCAAGTATAGAGGCTACTGTCGCTAGAACTTCCCACAAGCATTCGTTTTGCTTTACCATTTTTAATTCGTTCAAAACCTAACAATAGGGCTTCTGTTCCTGTAGTACAGGCAGATGAATTTGTTGTGACTTGATTTCCAAGCCCCAGAATTCCGCCTAAATATGCTGAAATTCCACTTGCCATTGTTTGCACTACAGAAGTACTTCCTAAGCGCCTTACATTCTGATCATCTATTTTGTAAATAGCCTCTCTTAACTTTTCTATTCCCGAGGTTCCAGTTCCAAAGATTATCCCTGAATCATAATCTAATTCCGAATGTTCCTTTACAGAAAAGCCAGCATCTTTCCAAGCGTCAATTCCTGCCATACATCCATATAAAATAGAAGTGCTATTGAACCCTCGCAATTGTAAAGGAGTTAAATATTCTAATTTTTTTTCTTCTAAAATAGTTGGAACTCCTCCAATACAGCATGAAAAACCTTTGTCTTTTAAATTCTGGTGATAGGTAATTCCTGAAACTCCTTTTTTTATGGCATTGGTAAATGCTGGCAAACCCACACCATTGGGCGCCACAACTCCTAAACCGGTAATTACTACTCTTTTTTTAACTTCTGCTGATTTCATTACAATGTCTATTTTGCGATGATCATTCCAGAAATAGTTCCTCTACGAACCAATTCATTATTAGAATTTATCATTTTCACAGTACACTTTAACTTGTTAAACCTAAAATATTCTTTTTCTGAAGTTACAATTACTTTTTCGTTTGGTAAAACGGGTAAATAAAAATCAATCTCATTAGATGTTAAAGCTATTGTAGGTTGTATCCTTGTTGAAATTTGGTCTTTTAATAAAAATATTCCCAAACAAACCACACCAATTTGTGCCATGGTTTCTGTTAAAATAACTCCTGGAGTTATTGGATTTTTCTTAAAATGACCTTCATAAAAAAACTCACTCTCTTTAAAGGTATAATTTCCTGAAACACCACTTTCTGAAATTTTTGTAAGTTCGTCAACAAACAAAAAAGGTTTTTGGTAGGGTAGGTTTTTAATAATTTGGTATTGATTCATTTTAATAATTTTACCACTCTAATAAAATTCGCTGTGCAGAAAAACCTGGACCAAAACTCAACATTAATCCTCTTTCTCCTTTCTCTGGTTCTCTATCCATAAATCGTTCTAAAACATATAAAACTGTTGCACTAGACATATTTCCATACAAACGTAAAACTTCTTTTGTATCGTCTATATTCTTCCCTAAAACACCAAATAAATCTTCTACCGTTTGTACAATTTTCTTTCCCCCTGGATGAAAAATTAGATGGTTAATATCCTCAATTGTTATATTATTTCTTTCTAAAAAAGGATGTACAATTGCAGGGAAATGATCTGAAATTTTTTGCGGAACCTCTTTGTCTAAAATCATTTGTAAACCGGTATTTACCAGATTAAATCCCATCATATTTGTGGCGTCATAAAAGTGATACATCGCTTCATCAATAATTGTTGGTCCGTTATCTTCTTCGAAGGATGATAAAATAACCGCAGAAGCACCATCTCCAAAAATAGCGGCACTTACAATGTTAGTCATAGAATAATCGTCTAATTGAAAGGTTGCTGTTGGCGCTTCAACAGCAATTACTGCTGCTCTTTTATTGGGATTCGCTTTTAAGAAATTCTTTGCATAAATAATACCTGAGACTCCAGCTGCACATCCCATTTCTGTAACAGGCAAACGCACAATGTCTTGTTTCATTTGAAGTGAATTAATTAAATATGCATCCATAGAAGGTATCATAATTCCAGTGCAACTCACCGTAATAATATAATCGATATCAGTTGCTTTTAAATTCGCTTTGTGTAAAGATTTTTTAAGTGCTTGTTCTCCTAAGGTTACAACCTCTCTTGCATAAATGTTGTTTTTTTCTTCGAAAGAAGTGGCTACAAAAACATCTACCGGGTCCATAATGGAATATCTTTTGTCTACCGCAGCACCTTCAAAAAGTTTGATCACTTTTCTCTGAAAACGTGTGTCTTGATCTTGCATCCATAATTTTACAAACGGAATAATATCTTTCGTTTCTCTATAATATTTTGGTAGTTGTTTTGCAACTGACGTAATCTTTACTTCCATTTATTTCTGAATTATCCACTGAAAACGAAATGCCCATTTCCAAGAGATTTGTGATTTTACATTTAATTTTTTCGAAATACTTTCTAAGTCTTTTCGTTTGAATCCTCTTAAAACAGAGGTTAACCCATCTTCGATTATCATAGTGTTTTTTATAAAAAGAGACAATAACATAAATAAATAATACGCCAATTTGTGACGATGTAAATCATTTACTACAATGGCTATTTTGGTTTGTTGTAATGTGTTTCCCAAGAAAGAAATTAATTGTTTTTCCTTAAAATGATGAAGAAATAAGGTTGCTAGAACCACATCAAACTTTCTATTTTTAAATTCTTCTGAAAAAATATCTTCTGTTTTAAATGTTAGTTCAGAGAATTCCTTAGATAATTCTTTCGCATAGGCAATAGCATTGGGGTTTGCATCCATACCTATCAATTTCATTTTATACCCATTTTTTCGTCCAAACTTAGCAACGTCTCGTAAAATATCTCCATGCCCACAACCGATATCAACAATGGTTAGTTCTTGTTCTTTTGGATGGTTCTTTAATGCTTTTTTGAGTGCCTTTACCGTTACCAAATTCCCTCCAAGACAACGGTTAATTTTTTCTAATTTATCCAACGTATCACGTAACAAATTCCCACCAATAGAAAAATCATCCATGAGCTCTTCTTTATCTGTTCTTATTTTTGTGCTGACAAAAAAATCCATTATATTTTCATTGGTTTACCATGGGTTTGCTTAATTATTATTGGTAATAAAAAAGGAAGCTTCTTTAAAATTTGCAATAAAAAGGATGCAATTGTATCTTTTCTAAACAACATTGCAATAAAATGACCCGCTTTTAAGCGTAAACTAAACTTTCTATTCCACTGACTAATATATTGCTTTTCCAGTTCTTTTCGTGACTCAATTTCACCATTAAAGTAATTTAGAATCAGTTTTGACGCTAATTGTGCAGATTGAATAGCCATGCTCATACCATTTCCACATAGTGGGTGAATCATTCCAGCAGAATCGCCACACATTAGAATGTGCTTTTCCACTGGTTTTTTTGTTTCAAATGAAATTTGACTAATGCTTAAAGGTTTTTCAAAAAGAGCTTCAGAGTTTTGAAAAAGCTCTTTCAAATACTTGTTTTTAAAAATAACTTTTTCTTGAAAATCTTCTATGTTTTTATACTTTTTAAAAGTTGCATAATTTGTAATATAACAAAGGTTAATTGCATTATTTTCTACTTTAGAAACTCCACAATAGCCTCCTTTAAAATTATGAAGCGCTACCAAGTCTTGATTAAAACTTCCTTTTACATGAATTTTAACTCCTAAATAAGGTGATTTTTTTTTAATAAAGCTACGCGCCATTTTTACATCTAATAAAGATCGTTTACCAAAAGCACCAATAGTTATTTTAGTAGTAAAACTATTTTTATTTTTAGTTTCTACTTGAAAAAAATCTTCTAAAAAAGTAACATTTAAAACAGTATCCTGTAAAATTACAACACCATTTTCTTTTGCCTTTTCGGATAAAATAAGATCCAGTTTGTAACGAGAAATTCCGAAACCACCCAAAGGCAACTTAGCAGAAATTAGGTTACTTTTTCTGGTTGATAATTGAAAGTTGTTAATTTTTACAGCGCCAAAATCAAATGGATTTACCTCTAAAAAATTGAAATATGGCAATACTTCATTAGAAATATACTCACCACAAACTTTGTGTTTCGGATATTCATTTTTCTCAATTAGCAATACCTTTTTACCAAATTTAGATAGGTGAATTGCATTGCATAGACCCGCCAAACCTCCACCAATTGCAATTACATCAAAGGTTGAATCCGCTCTATTCATGTATTAATTCTGCTAGTTCTTTCCCTACCAAGCTACCAATTGCGACACCCATACCGCCCAAACGAACCCCACAAAACACATGCTCAGAGAGTTGTTTTACAATGGCTTTTTTCTGATTTCCAACCCCCATAATTCCACTCCACCTGTGATCAATTTCAAATGGAGTATTTGGTAAAATAGTTGTTTTTAAAATACTTTCTAATTCATTTTGAATAAGTGCTGTTTGTCCAAAGTCTGAAGTTTCTTCGGTTTTAAAATCAAGGTTTCTTCCGCCTCCAAATAAAATTCGATTGTCTATATTTCTAAAATAATAATACCCTTTATCTAAATGAAAAGTTCCTTTAATATCTAAATTTTTAATTGGTTTAGTAATGAGAACTTGCGCTCTTGCAGGCTGTACTTTTTCATTTAACAATGTATTTGTGAAACCGTTGGTTGCAATGAATAATTTTTTTGTGTAAAAATCTAATCTGTTGGTTTTTATGTTAATTCTATTGCCTGTTTCAGCAAAACTTTCTACGGAAATATTGTTCAAAATTTTAATCCCTAATTGTTGTGCTGTCTGCAGTAATTTAAAGGCCATTTTCCCTGTATCAATCTGACCTTCAAAATTATTGACAATGTATTTTTGGTATACCTTTTGAAAGTTAAATGTATTCTCTGAAATCGAAAAAACATCGTCTTTAAAAATTGGTTTTAAAAGAGTATTTATTTCCTGTTTTTTAGAAATACAAGCTTCAAAGAAATCTTCTGAATCACATAATTCAAAACCTTTATTTTTCTGAAAATCGATGTTTTTATCTCCTAAATTACTTCGTAATAATTGCAATCCTTCCCAGCGTTTATAAACCAAATTAAAAACTTCTTCTTTTGAGTGGGAATTTAAATCATCTATCAATTCAGAAAGACTTCCAAAACAAGCAAAACCTGCATTTTTTGTACTTGCCCCTTGTGGAAGCATTCCTTTTTCAAGGACTAAAATTTTAGCCTTTGGATGTTCTTTTTGCAGTGCTAAAGCACAACTTAAGCCCACAATTCCGCTACCAACAATTGTAAAATCGATGTTTGTAAACCACTCTTTTAATTCCCAATAACTATACTCCATTTAAATATTTTTTTCAAAACAAACACTATTTTCCATACCTATATATTGTCCGTAATTTGGTATTACTTTATACTTACATTTTTTATAAAACACAATCGCTCTAACTTGTCTTATTCCTGTTTCTAATACACACTTTATATGCCCTAGCTCTTTTGCCCAAGCTTCCAATTCATCCAATAGTTTTTGCGCAATTCCAACTCCTCTATTTTCTTTTAAAACAAACATTCTTTTCACCTCAACAACATTATTGTCTAACTTTTTAATAGCCGCACATCCAACAGCAACTCCATCCAGATAAATTACAACAACTTCTTTAAGATGTTCTATACTATTAAACTGATTGTAAAAATCATGCTCATCTTCATCCGTAATTTTTAAGTAAGAATCTAGTTCTTTTACCAAACGAACAAAACACTTATTTTTAGAATTAGTTCGTATTATATTTATCATACGTTTCATCTACAAAAAGAATAAAACAATCTCATATTTTATATATAGATTAATACATTTCAACTATTTATAGTAGATTATTCTCTCAGAATTCAAATTGTAATTGTACCCAGAATGGGGCAATTTTTTCAGTATTTAAGTTCCCAAAAGACAAGCCTAATAAACGAACAGAATTTACTAATTTATCTTGATATAAAAGCTCTTTTACCACAGGAAAAAACTCCTTTTTAGTCTGCATAAAAGTTGTCTTAGTTTTACTTCTGGTTTGTTGTGTAAAATCTGAATATTTTATTTTTAGAGTTATCGTTTTTCCTTTAGTATCTGTTTTTTTCATGCGTTTTTCCAACTCATCTGCAATCTTATCTAGCTTTTCTATCATAAAAATTTCTGAGGAAAGGTTTTCGCTGAAAGTTCTTTCTGCAGCAATAGACTTGCGAATTCTATTTGGTTTAACAGCACTATTATGAATGCCTCTGACAATATTGTAATAATGTGTCCCAGATTTTCCGAATAAGGTTATTAGTTCTTCTAAAGATTTTTTCTTTAAGTCCTTGCCTTTAAATATACCCAAATTATACATTTTTGAGGCGGTAACTTTACCAACACCATAGAATTTATTAACAGGTAACGCTTCTAAAAACGAAAGCACCTCTTCTGGGTGAATTGTTTTTTGTCCGTTAGGTTTATTAATATCAGATGCTACTTTCGCTATAAATTTATTAATTGAAATACCCGCAGAGGCTCTTAGACCTGTTTCTATATATATACGTTCTCTAATTTCTCTGGCAATATCGTTTGCAGACGGATTCCCTTTCTTATTATCTGTAACATCTAAATAAGCCTCATCTAATGAAAGTGGCTCTACCAAGTCTGTGTAGTCATAAAAAATACTTCTTACTTTAGAAGAGATTTCTTTATAACGGTCAAAATCGGATTTTACAAAAATAAGGTGTGGACATTTTTTTTTTGCTAAGAAGCTACTCATCGCAGATTTAACGCCAAATTTTCTTGCCTCATAACTTGCTGCAGATACAACTCCTCTATCTTCACTTCCGCCAACTGCAATTGCTTTTCCTCTTAATTCTGGGTTGTCTAATTCTGCTACAGATGCATAATAAGCATCCATATCTACATGAATAATTTTACGGAAAGGAGGTTTGAGTTCCATCCTTCGAAATTACGGAATTTGAATGTGAATCTATTTTAAAAACTCAATAGAAATATCGATGGCATTCTCTAGTTCTTTTGATAATCTTTTGTCCTTCCATGGATGTGAAGTATTAAATACATGATTTGCTCCTTGTATAACTTCAAACTGACTATCAGAATTCCAATTATGTAATTTTTGTCCTTCTTTTATGGAGACAGAGGTATCACCATCTCCATGAATTATAAGCTGTGGAATCTTTAATTTTCGGGTGGCATTTTCGATATTTAACCGTTCTTTATTTTTATCAAAATCTTCATAAAATTGATAAAAATGAGGCATTTCTTGCATCGTTCGTCCATTTTTCACGTAATAAACCCCTTTTTTAGACCATTCCTGGAAATTTGATTCTTTTGGAAACCTAGATTCATAATCTGAAACTCCAGCCAACGTAACTACCTTTTTAATTCTAACATCTTCGTTTGTTTTTAACAAAACGATACCTCCGCCTCTACTGTGACCTATTAAAGAAATATCATGAATTTTTACTTCATTTTTAAAATCAGAATTAGTAGAAATCCAATTAATTACGGATGCTAAATCATCTAATTCTTTGGAGTAATTGTTAGTGCCAAAAGCTTCTAAATCTGGAAAATCAATAGGTTGTTCAACAGTTCCGCCATTATGTGAAAAATTAAATTTGATAAAAAAGAATCCTGCGTTGGCAAAAGTTTCTGCCATTAAGTTCCAGGGGCCCCAATCTTTAAACCCTTTATAACCATGACAAAAAATAACTATTTTTTTTTGTGTGTGAGTCTCTTCGAAAAAAACATCTGTTATAATTGGTTTTTGATGTTTTCCAGCAACAATATAATTTTTAATAATTTTCATCATATGAAAAATTTTAGAAGTGTAAAAACAGCAACTATACCTGTTAAGAAACTTAAAACTAGATTAATATCTTTTGTAAACCTTCCTGACTTTTGTTGAATCATTTTTGAATATTTGATATATACAACCAAAATACAAAGTGTTCCAAGTGCAGATCCAGTTACAAAAAACAACGTGTTGCTTATATCAAATTGCATCCATCCTACAGCATCTAAAGTTGTTACTACTCCACAATAAAAAGGAACTGCAAACATGTTTAAAAGTGATAAAAAAACACCAACCTGAAAGCTGTTATTTTCTCGAACTTCCTCCTTTTTTACCTTCTTTTTTGTTTTTTTGATTGACCATAAAAATAAATAGACAATCCAATAAAAATTACAACTGCTCCCTTTTCTAACCATTCAAGAATTATCGGATTTTCGAGAATATATTTTGTTAGCAAAACAGCAATATAGGCCTGTAATAAAACAACTAAAGAAACACCTGTAGAAAACCATATTGCAGCTTTTTTCCCTCTCTCGATACTCATTTTCAAAGCAGACATGTTTAACATACTTGGTGTTAAAGAGCCAAAAAAAGAAAAAATAAAACCTACAAAAAAGTGTGTTACTAAAGCCATTATTGAGGTGATGTTTTTAAATCCTTTTGTAAATGTAATAATTACAAAGCATATCTATTGAAATAAAAGAAGCGCATCAAATTGATGCGCTTCTTAATTATATATAACATGTATGATTATACGACCCCTTGATCTAACATTGCGTCTGCAACTTTAACAAAACCTGCAACATTGGCTCCTTTTACATAATCTACAAAACCGTCTGGTTGTGAACCATATTCAACACAAGATGCGTGAATATCATTCATGATTTGATGTAATTTTGCATCTACTTCTTCTCTTGTCCAATTATAACGTAATGAGTTCTGGCTCATTTCTAAACCTGATGTTGCTACTCCACCAGCATTGGATGCTTTTCCTGGAGCAAATAAAATTTTTGCATCCATAAAAGCTTCAATAGCCTCTGGTGTAGAAGGCATATTTGCTCCCTCAGAAACACAAATACAACCGTTTGTAACTAATGTTTTTGCTTCTTCTCCATTCAACTCATTTTGAGTAGCACACGGTAAAGCAACATCACATTTAATTCCCCATGGTCTCTCTCCAGCAAAGAATTTTGCGTTTGGATATTTAGTAACATATTCGCTTATTCTTCCTCTGCGAACATTTTTAATTTCCATAACATGCGCTAATTTCTCTGCATCAATTCCGTCTGCATCATAAATATGCCCAGAAGAATCTGACATTGAAACAACTTTGGCTCCAAATTCAGTTGCTTTTTCTGCAGCATATTGAGCAACATTTCCAGAACCAGAAATAACAACTGTTTTTCCTTCAAAAGAATTTCCATTGGCCTTTAACATGTTTTGCGCAAAATATACATTTCCGTATCCTGTTGCTTCTGGTCTAATTAGAACCTCCCCAACTTGCGCCTTTTCCTGTTAGAACACCAACAAACTCGTTGCGTAATTTTTTATATTGACCGAACATAAATCCAATTTCTCTTCCTCCAACTCCAATATCTCCTGCAGGTACATCTGTATTTGCTCCAATATGGCGAAATAATTCTGACATAAAAGCTTGACAAAATGCCATTACTTCTCTATCCGATTTGCCCTTAGGATTAAAGTCTGACCCTCCTTTTCCTCCACCCATTGGCAAAGTAGTAAGTGAGTTTTTAAAGACTTGTTCAAAACCTAAAAACTTTAAGATTGATAAGTTTACTGAAGGGTGAAAACGTAAGCCACCTTTGTAAGGTCCAATAGCAGAATTAAACTCTACTCTATATCCTCTATTTACTTGTGTTTCTCCACGATCATCAACCCAAGGAACTCTAAACATAAGTGTTCTCTCAGGCTCTACCATTCTTTCTAACAATTTTTTCCCTTGATATTTAGGATTGTTTTCAATAAACGGAATTACAGTTTCTGCAACTTCATGTACAGCTTGTAAAAATTCTGGTTCATTAGAATTACGTAAATTAACGTAATCCATAAAAGCATTTATTTTAGACTCCATAATTTTAAATCTATTTTTTTATGATTTTGACAATTATTTTCGGCAAATATAATTAATTTCCATTTTGTTAAATTTAAATTTGCTCTTTTTTTTACTTTTTTACTGTTTTTCTCAATCGATTTCGTAAAACTGATTTTTGTAGTCGTTAACTCTTCTTGAAACCTACAGTCCTTTTCATTTAAAAACCATAAATTTGCAACCTAATTATTTCCGAAAAATAAGATGTTAGATAAAGTAAAAGAACTGATTGGTGACGTAAGAGCTTTTAAAGCGAACTCTAAAGAAGAGGTTGAAGCTTTCAGAATAAAATATTTAGGAAGCAAGGGGTTATTGAAAGATTTATTTGCAGAGTTTAAAAATGTTGACGCATCTATGCGCAAAGATTTTGGACAAGCTTTAAACAATTTAAAAAAATCTACCGAAGCAAAAGTTACAGAATTGAATGAATCTTTAGAAAGCTCTTCTAATAAAAAACATTTATATGGCGATTTAACTCGACCGTCGGAACCCATTGAGTTAGGTTCTCGCCATCCAATATCATTGGTTAAAAATCAGATTATTGAAGTTTTTAATCGGATTGGATTTACCGTTTCTGAAGGTCCAGAAATTGAAGATGATTGGCATAATTTTACAGCTTTAAATTTACCCGAATATCATCCGGCAAGAGACATGCAGGATACTTTTTTTATTGATAAAAATCCAGATACTTTATTAAGGACTCATACTTCATCTGTACAAGTCCGTTATATGGAAGAAAATAACCCCCCAATTAGAACCATTTCTCCCGGTAGAGTTTTTAGAAACGAAGATATTTCTGCACGTGCTCATTGTATTTTCCATCAAGTAGAAGGCTTATATATAGACACTGATGTTTCTTTTGCTGATTTAAAACAAACACTTTTATACTTTACAAAAGAAATGTTTGGTAAATCTAAAATTAGGTTGCGTCCTTCTTATTTTCCATTTACAGAACCTAGCGCTGAAGTAGATATTTATTGGGGATTAGAAACTGAAACCGATTACAGAATAACAAAAGGAACTGGATGGTTGGAAATTATGGGTTGCGGAATGGT
>Ga0105350_10002284_pt1 | contig 11556 bp, 13 predicted proteins | sample EN1Hudsemesocosm_FD_83506 | JGI IMG/M metagenome (GOLD analysis project Ga0105350, IMG submission 83506) | Methane-oxidizing microbial communities from mesocosms in the Hudson Canyon - EN1E Hudson Canyon | ecosystem: Environmental > Aquatic > Marine > Cold seeps | place: Hudson Canyon...
ATTTTACAAGTGGCTATCACTTGGCTTATGACGAGAAAGGTGGAAAAGTCTCACTTAATCACTTTGGTTTTAGTATTAGTCCTGGGTGGCGCTACCCTCTGGCTACAAAACCCAGACTTTATAAAATGGAAACCTACTGCTGTTAACTGGTTATTTGCCCTTGCTTTCATTATTGCTCAAGTATTTAGCAGTAAATCACTACTAGAACGCATGATGGCTGAACATATTTCATTGCCTGATGCTATTTGGTTCAAACTGAATATTGCGTGGGTCTTGTTCTTTATTGGTTCAGGTCTCGCTAACCTTTATGTCGCCTTTAATTTTGATGAAGCCACATGGGTTAATTTCAAATTATTTGGCTTATTAGGGCTCACTATCGTTTTTATCGTTGGTCAGTCTATTTATTTGGCTAAACACGCCCAGGAAATACCTCAAATGAACGAGGAAAATGAATAATGCTTTATGCCATCATAAGTGAAGATGTCGACAATAGTTTGAGTCGTCGTTTAGAAGCGCGCCCCGCTCATCTTGAGCGATTAAATACACTTCAGCAGCAAGGTCGGTTGATCTTAGCCGGTCCTCATCCTGCTATTGATAGCAATGACCCCGGTGATTCTGGTTTTACCGGTAGCTTAGTTGTCGCTGAGTTTACTGATTTAGAGCAAGCTCAACACTGGGCTGATGCTGACCCTTATATTGCAGCAGGCGTCTATGCCAATGTGATCGTCAAACCATTCAAAAAAGTACTACCATGAGCGATACGGTGAGTAAGCTAAAAGCTGTTTTAGCCGAGCTCAAACCTACTTACCTAGATATTCAAGATGACAGTGCCTTACACTCTGGTCATGCTGGCAATACGGGCGGTGGTCACTACACAGTGACCATTGTTAGTGAGCTCTTTGCTAACTTACCACTGATTAAACGTCATCGTCTGGTCTATGACACTGTCGATATTTTAATGAAAAAGGATATTCATGCTTTAAGTATTAACGCCAAAACTCCGGCAGAATACAATGCTTAAATATACCTTGTTAAATCAGGTCAAAACAGGATTTTAATCCTCAGCAGCAATCGTCATTTTATCAATCAATACTGAACCTGTGCGTGTATTGCCTCGTTGTTCAATATCATTACCGACAACTTGAATACCCATAAACATATCTTTCAAATTACTGGCAATGGTAAATTCATCGATTGGATATTGAATCTCACCATTTTCAACCCAAAACCCTGCTGCACCTTGAGAATAATCTCCGGTCACAATGTTTACGCCCATTCCCATCGTTTCTGTCACAACGATACCGGTGTCCATTTCTTTCAATAAACCAGCAAAGTCTAGGTCTCCGCTCTCAATTGTAAGATTATGAACACCACCAGAGTTTGCTGTTGTTGCCATCTTCAGTTTTCGAGCAGAATAACTGTCTAAAACATAGCCTTGCAGCACCCCTTCTTGCACTATATTTCGGGTTTGGGTAGCCACTCCTTCACCATCATAGGCTGCACTTCCCATCGCTTTTAATAAATAGGGTTGTTCATGGATATGGATAAAGTCAGGGAAAATCTGCTTACCCAAATGATCGAGTAAAAATGTTGATTTACGATATAAAGTGCCACCTCGAATAGCACTGATTAACTGGCTAAATAATGATGGTGCAATCTCAGCTGCAAAAATAACAGGATAACTTCCCGTTTTAACTGTTCGAGCATTAAGTCTACGTAACGTATTGCGAGCAGCTCGCTGACCAATTGCTGAAGCAGAATCTAAATCGGCCGCATCTCTAGCGATGCCATACCAATAGTCACGCTGCATACCCCGCTCATCATCGGCAATGAGAGTACATGACAAACTGTGACGACTGCTTGTTGAGTTTCCCACAAAACCATGGCTATTGGCGTACACTCGCCCACCTTCATGGCTTGAGACAGTTGCCCCTTCCGAGTTATTTATTTTGCTATCAGTATCAAAGCCTGCTTGCTCACATTCCATGGCCATTTCAATGGCCTGTTCAGCTGACACATCCCAAGGATGATACAAAGATAAATCAGGGAAGTTTGTTGCCATCAAACTCGCATCGGCCAAACCTGCAAATTCGTCTTCTTGTGTATGTTGGGCAATACCACAGGCGGCTTTAACTGTATCGGCAATGGCCTCGGGACGTAAATCTGATGTACTTGCAGAAGCCTTGCTCTGACCAAAATAGACAGTAACCCCTAAGCCTTTATCATTATTATGCTCTAATGTTTCAACTTCAGCCTGCCGAACGGTTACCGATAAACCTGTACTATGGCTTACGCCCACTTCTGCAGCACTTGCGCCTTGTAATTTAGCTTGTTGCAATGCAATTTCAGCAGCTTGTTCAAGTTGTGAGTTATTCATACTTGTTGTCATAAAAACCTAATTAAATTCTATTATTTTTCGCACACGGGACAAGTAGGATCTTGTCGTAATTTCATTTCTTGCCATGACATCGAAAGCGCATCGAAGATCAGTAGCCGTCCTGACAATGTTTCACCAATACCTGCTATTAGCTTTATGGCTTCAACAGCTTGTACGCTACCGATAATGCCCAACAAGGGAGATAATACGCCACTTTCAGAGCAAGTCTGTTGTAACTCACCTTCATCCTGATAAATACATCTATAACACGCACTGCCACTTTGTCGTGAGTCATAGACCGTCACTTGACCTTCCATCCTAATGGCGGCACCTGAGACTAATGGCGTTTTATGTGCCTGAGTGACTTCATTTAATAAAAAACGCGTCGCAAAATTGTCACTACAATCGATCACAACATCCGCCTCTTCCACCGCACGATCTAAGGCAGATTTATTTAACCTTGTCGTTTTTACTTCTACCTGACAATCACTATTAATCTTTTTTATACTCTCTGCTGCCGAATCAACCTTAAGACGTCCAATATCATCTTCACTGTGAATAATCTGACGTTGAAGATTAGAGGTCTCGACCAGATCATCATCCACCAGCGTTAATTGCCCAACTCCCGCAGCAGCCAAATACATCGCAACGGGTGAACCTAAGCCACCAAGGCCGATAATAAGCACCTGGCTATCTAATATTTTTTGCTGCCCAATAATATCGATTTGTGGCAGCAATATCTGGCGGCTATATCGTAATAATTGATCGTCATTCATAAATAATTTCTGAAGAGCACTCTAAATTTTAGACTTCATATTATAACGGCAGTTGCCCCATCACTACGCGATCATTATCACCATAATCTTTATGTGATGATACATGCGTGAAACCGGCATCAGTAAATAATGTCATGACTTGCTGAGCTTGATGGTAACCATGTTCAATCAATAGCCATCCACTCAACTTTAAACATCGCTTGGCCTGCACAATAATTTGTCGAATATCATCCAAACCATCATCACCTGAGGCAAGTGCACTCATTGGCTCAAATCGCACATCACCTTGAGATAAATGCACATCATCAGCTTCAATATAAGGGGGATTACAGACCACCATATCTAAAGAATCATCAATGATCGCATCCAACCACAAGCCATTCCAAAAATGAACATTTTCCAGCTGATGTTTAACTGCATTATATTTTGCAACCTCTAAAGCCGCCCATGAAGCATCTGATGCAAAGACCGTAACACTTGGGTCTTCTTGGGCTAGCGATAAACCTATTGCGCCCGATCCCGTACCCAAATCAGCGATCATCATTTTCACTGTCATCTTCTCTAAAGCAAGTGAAACTAATAATTCAGTATCGGGTCTTGGAATTAATGTATCGGCCGTTACTTTTAAATCTAATGACCAAAATCCACGTTGCCCTGTTAAATGGGCAACAGGTTCTCCTTTTTGGCGTTGTACGATTAATTCTTTAAACTGCTTTTCTTGCTCAGTACTTAATTTTTTGTCAGGCCATGTATGAAAATAGCTCGTCTCACAGGCTAAAACATGGCAAAGCAATACTTTGCTGTCAATATCAGGGCTTTCTGCATGATTAAGTGTTGCATAGCCATATTTTAGCGCTTCAGCTATATTCATTTAAATAATAGTAGCAATCAAAAGCCCTACAACAGCTGCACCCAAAGCAAAGCAGATGTTTTTTAACTTCATTACTTGGCCCGTTAATACATCGATAGATTCTTCATCTTGTTCAAGTAATGTTTGTGCAGCAAGTTGTTTGTTCACCATATTGCTGACTATTGGGTTGATCACAATATTGGAATGTTGATGTAATGCCAGACTAATCATTTCATCTATCTCACTACGCCCTGGTCGTGCATTATCTGTCATAGTCACTAATGGTTCATCATTAGACTCTGTCTTATTCTCGTCTACAATAGGGGTCACAAGATCCGCAAGGTGCTCATCTAAATATTGAGTACATATTGAAGGAATAAGTCGTTCTAATTGTTCACTTAACTGTGTGCCTAAATCTTCTTCTTGATCTGCAAGCCATTGCTCACCTTTCTCAGTCAAAAATTGGTTCACTTGTGTTGTAATATCGGCTTCATCAATAACAACTTGCACTGCATTTGTTGCCGCCTCCATTGCGCTCTCCTGAGCGACAACGGTACAAACTTCCTGAGCAGTTTTTTCTACAATAAGCTTTGTTTTGTCAGTGACTTGCTCTGTTAACGCGACTAAAGCTTGTTTCATTCGAACATTAATCTGTTCCTCGACTAATTCCTCAATCATGTCACCCGTTATTTGGCGACTTATCTGTTCAGCTGTATCACGCGCATCTTGATGTGCTTTAGGTAATAAGTTCTGCTCAACCGTCATCAATATATTGGCTGTTATTTCAGCCTCATTAAACTGAGGTGTCGCTGCAACAGGCACTTGTTCAACAGCAGTTGCCGTTGCTGACCGTTCCACTTCAGCAATAATTTTAGCCAAATCTTCAGCTACAGGTGGTTTAGTTAATGCCGTCACCGCCCCTACTGCGACAGCTTTACTTTTATCTTCTTCAGTATTATTTCCAGTACAGATAATAACGGGAATATCTTTCACCAAGGGAATCGTTTTAATTTTCTGAGTTGCTGAAAGGCCATCCATCCCCCCCATCATGACATCCATAAAAATAATATCTGGCTTGGTATTTTCAGCTTGCAAATAGTCAATGGCTTCTTCGCCACTACCTAGCTCGATGACTTCAAGCTGATACTCACCTAGCAATTTTTTTAATGTCATGCGTGCAACACGAGAATCATCCACTACTAACGCTATTCTTTGCATACTGTTTACCTTAAAACTTATTAGTCAAAGACCTTACCACACTCGATAAGCATCTAAATCTACTTTAGTTACGTATTTTCCTAACATTGTAACTTCACCCTGATAACGCTGTTGCATATCACTGGCGAACTCAAAAAAATAGGTTCTTTGAAATTGAATTCGTCCCTGACGATTGCGTTTCAACCTCAATTTTTTCCAACCCACTGTATCATTTAAAAATGAAACACCGGCTCGATTACAACTATTCCTGGCCGCCTGAATCGCCGTTTCTGCCGCCCCACGACTATCCCACCAGAACCATGCTAAACCAAACAATAATAAAATGGTTAAACCATTATCGATCACCCTAAATCTCCCCACATTGTTTGTATCACCGCCAAAGCGGCTACTGTTGCCGTTTCTGTTCTTAAAATACGCGGTCCAAATCTAACAGATTGAAAACTCACATTGTTTGCTTGATTTATTTCTTGCTCACTTAAGCCGCCTTCGGGCCCAATCAATAAAGCAATATCCTCATGTTTTTCTAATGTCGTAAATCCTTGCTCAGCAAGCGGGTCAAGAACCAATTGGCATGTTACCTTATTATCGAACAGCGCATCTTCTAAAGACATTATAGGCGATAACTCCGGTAATATACCGCGACCACTTTGCTCACAAGCGCTCACCATAACACCTTGCCAATGCGCTAAACGTTTATCTGACCGTCCACCAGAAAGCTGAACATTACACCGCTCCGTTACTACTGGGATGACACGACTAACGCCCAATTCGACCGCTTTTTGTAAGGCATAGTCCATCCGCTCACCACGTGAAATACCTTGTAATAAGGTGATATTTAAGGGGGATTCATTATTGACCGTAATCTGATCTCCCAGTCGAACAGAGGATTCTCGCTTAGATACCTGCTCTAATACCGCATTAAACTCTAAACCCACCCCATTAAAAAGTCGCAAGACATCACCTTGTTTTAAACGTAATACTTGTATTGCATGACGATGGGCTGCATCAGGCAATGTAAATATCTCATTGTCAGTATTTAGTTCAGGGCAATAAAATCTAGTAATTCGCATTAAGTCGTATCAATATCTATCAATAAAGTGTCATTAGTTTACAGGGTGTTGTCTAAGCTTGAAATAAGTGAATAACGACTTGATGACAAGATTGTTATACTCGCACGATGAATATTGATTTAAAGCAATTAAAAGACATCGTTATTTCCGCCAGCAAAGCGGAACTTCTGCCTCGGTTTAATGCTGTTGAGCGTGCTTATAAACCTGATGGCAGTGTCGTTACAGAAGCAGACCTTGTTATGCAGGAACAGTTAACGTCACGTTTAAAAGAGGCTTATCCTGATATTGATCTATTAGGAGAAGAAATGACAGCTGAACAACAGCAATCACTTCTAGCCTCTGGCAAAGCTTTATGGTGCCTTGATCCTGTTGATGGGACGAGTAATTTTGCGGCGGGCGTTCCTTATTTCTCAGTATCATTAGCCTTAATTGAAAATGGTCTGGTCACCTTAGGCATTGTCTATGATCCCGTTCGAGATGAATGTTTTTCAGCTCAATTGGGGCAAGGTTCACATTTAAATGATCAACCATTGTCAGCCAAAGACACTGGGTTATCACTACAACGAGCCATTGCATTGATCGACTTCAAACGCCTAAGCACTGAACTAGCAACACAACTAGTCACCGAGATTCCCTATGGCTCACAACGTAGTTTAGGATCGATCGCCTTAGAGTTATGTTGGCTTGCTGCTGGGCGAGGCCATATCTATTTACATGCCAAACAACATTTATGGGATTACGCCGCTGCACACCTCATTTTAACTGAGGCAGGGGGCCATGCTTGTACGCTTGAGGGTCAATCACTGCCACAGAATCAACTTGATCCTTGCTCAACGGTTGCCGCCCTTGATAAATCACTCTTTTCTCAATGGTGTGCCTATCTAAACAGTCATCCAACCCTTAACGCATGATTGTTCCAGATTGGCCAGCACCCGATAACATTAAAGCCATGAGTACCACCCGCCAAGGTGGCTTTAGTTTACCCCCCTATGATGGACTTAATTTAGGCGATCATGTGGGTGATGACATTAATACCGTCAAAAAGAACCGAGCGTCACTCGCTCAACAAGCAAACTTGCCTGAATCACCTCGCTGGTTAAAACAAGTTCATGGTACAACGGTGTCACTTGCTGCCAATTGGCAGCTGGATGATAAAGCAGATGCCATTGTAAGTAATCATGCCAATCAAGTTTGCGCCATTATGACCGCTGATTGTTTACCGATCTTATTGTGTAACCAAAAAGGCGATCAAGTTGCCGCAATTCATGCTGGTTGGCGAGGACTTGCAGCAGGTATTATTGAAAAAACACTGACGCAATTTAACTGTCCGACTTCTGACATCATAGCTTGGTTGGGACCGGCGATTGGCCCGACTCAATTTGAAGTGGGATCTGATGTTTTTGCTGAATTTACGACTCAATCAGCTCATGCTGAGCTCGCATTCCAACAAACTGATTCTGAGCATTATCTTGCTGACATTTACCTTCTCGCCAGACAACGACTCAATGATTTTGGTGTTAAAGCACTCTATGGTGGAGACCTCTGCACCGTCACTGATTCAACTCGTTTCTTTTCTTATCGACGTGATGGTATCACCGGTAGAATGGCATCGATGATCTGGATCACACCTAAATAAGGTATGATCTGCTAATTAACAACCCCATAGCTGGAATAAGATGGAATTATTACTTTGGATTATTAGCTTTAGCCTGATTGGTGGCATATTGAGTGTTGTGCTCGCGTCATCATTTTTATTGCTATCTGAAAAGTCACGTAATGTTGCTGTTCCTCATTTAGTTAGCTTTGCCATTGGCGCATTGCTTGGCGCCTCATTATTAGGTCTGATTCCACATGCACTTGAGCCAGAGTTAGGCGTAGATCCCCATAATATTGGTTTAACGTTATTATTGGGTTTACTGAGCTTTTTTGTACTCGAGAAACTCGTACTTTGGCGTCATTGTCACCATGATCATTGTGATGCCCATGATCCAGAGTCATCAGGTCATAATCACGACCATAAAGCGAAAGCGGCGGGCACCTTAATTCTTGTCGGCGATGCGATTCATAACTTTGTTGATGGTATCTTAATTACGGCTGCCTTTTTAACTGACACGCACTTAGGTATTGTCACAGCACTCGCTATCGCGGCACATGAAATCCCCCAAGAACTCGGTGATTTTGTCATTTTATTACACAGTGGTTATAGCCGTAAAAAAGCACTGTTTTTTAATATTCTTTCAAGCCTCGGTACGGTTGCAGGTGCCGTTATCTCTTATTTCTTATTAGCAGATATGCAACACTTATTGCCTTATATTCTTGTTATTGCCGCCTCAAGCTTTATTTATATTGCTGTCGCAGATCTTATTCCAGGCTTACATCAAAAAGTTAAACCATCAGAAACACTACAGCAAATTTCACTTATCGCTGCTGGCACCATCTTTATTTACATTGCTCATAGCACTTTGCACTAAACCCTTATGGCGCAGACTATCAATAAAATCTTAATTATTGGCCCATCATGGATTGGGGATATGGTGATGGCCCAGTCACTATTTAAGGCTTTGAAAGCAGATAATCCTGAGGTATCAATTGATGTCCTAGCCTTGGCTTGGACTCGACCATTATTGGAACGTATGCCCGAAGTGAATAAAGCGATCACTATGCCTATAAATCATGGTGTATTTGGCTGGAACATGCGTAAACAATTAGGCCATGAGTTACGTAAGGAGAGTTATGACCAAGCGATAATTTTACCTAACTCGTGGAAATCAGCCTTAATTCCTTGGTTTGCTGATATCCCTATTAGAACTGGCTGGCGTGGTGAAATGCGATATGGCCTCGTTAATGATATTCGCACTTTAGATAAACTCACCTTACCGATGATGGTGCAACGTTATGTGTCATTAGCTTACCCTGCCTCACAATCCAATATTGCTCCTAGTTATCCGATACCATTGATGGTGGCAGAATCTGTTTCAGCTGAATTTCAGATTGAACGAAGCGATGAGCAATCACGCCTAATCTTGTGTCCTGGAGCAGAATTTGGACCCGCTAAACAATGGCCTGCGAGTCACTTTGCTGAGTTAGCAAGCACGCATTTAGAGCAGGGCTGGCAATTGCTGATCCTAGGTTCAGAAGCAGATAAAAAAATCTCTGATGAGATCACTAAACATATCTCCTCTAAGCATATAGACTCCGTATTTAACTTATGTGGAAAAACGGCATTAAGTGATGCTATTGATTTACTTGGGACGGCTGATTTAGTTGTATCCAATGATTCTGGTCTGATGCATATTACCGCTGCATTACAGCAAAATTTAACTGTTATTTATGGCCCGACATCACCGAGCTTTACGCCCCCGTTAGCACCTAATTCTCACGTTGTTCAATTAGATGTAGAGTGCGGGCCCTGTTTCCAGAAAACCTGCCCTGAAAGTCACCATAAATGTATGCGTGATCTGACGAGCGATATTGTTATCAATCAAATAAAGAAAACCTAATCACTCTTCAATTTTGTCGGTTTTTAGCAACTACTTCTTTAAAGACCTCAAACGCAGGCATCTTTCTTATTTGCTCATTTCGGTTATCAACTAGGCCATAACCTGGTGCAATTAATTGATGCCAGTAAACTCTATCGACCTGTCCACTTTGCTGCACAATCATCAGATAATCTCGCATATACTCAGCATAAGTTTGCTCATCAATGCACTCCGTCTCGCTGGTAGGAGCATAAGGGGCCGTACCTAATAAAGGCCAATTAACTTCCGTTAAATACAGTTTATCGTTAACTTTTCGAGATAAGCGCATCAAGTTTCTCAACACAGTAATTTTAAATTGAGTATCAAATAGGCCGTATTGAGTATTATACGGGGAGCCTCTTCTATCAACATAGAGTAAGGCGGATAAGGCATCAAACCGAAGCTTTCTAAAATTAAATAATGCACTCGCGGTGTAATAATATTCAAAATCAATTACGCTTGGACCGATTAACTTTAACTCTGGAAAATCAATATCTCGCAATGTTTGTACACACTGATAAAAGGCAAGATATTCACTCATGGAGAAGAATCCCCATTTAGCGCGGTTAACAGCATTAGCTACCTGGAACTCATTGACAACACCTTTTAATGCGTTAAATAGTCGTTTGACATCTCGTTCTAGCAGCTGATGGTCTTCTATATGTTCACGATCTTGAAGAATATTGACCACGATGTGCTTGCCATCAAACCGCTCAATAAACTCGACATATTCATCAAGCCTATCCATCTCCCAAAGCGGTAGTCGAATGATTAAATGGGATACACCCAATTCATCCACAAGAGCATATTGTTCATCACCTTTATCTAAATTTACACCCAAGCCAATTTTGCAGTTCTTTTTGTCAGCCCGCACAAAAAAATGAACAATCATACTAATAGGTAATAAAATGATAAAAAGTAACAGCATCGTGATATATGAAAAAAGATGTTTCTTCTTTTGCTCTCGCTTATAGGCTTTATCTTTAATGATATGAGGCTGGTCTGAATAGCTATCCCAATGAAAAGGTGACTTCATTATTATGTTCTTTAAATTCCTAAAGTTAAAACGTAGTTTATTTTTTCTAAATTGTAGTTAGATGAGATTTATTTTAAACTGTATCATTAGCTTACTCCACTTGGTTGCCCTCTCATATGCTTATTTTTAAAATTCTTGTTAACCGATTGATTAAAGTATTAGGTCATCTCAGTAAACTACTTTGTTATCCTTTTCACTATTTTTTCCCGAAAAAGCGTTTTACCATTCCAAGTTACGCCAAAGCTATATTTTCATCGAATAAGCCTAGCCGCGTTCCTAGAATAATTTGGCAAACAAACTATACCGACCAAGTTAGTCTACCGGTTTATCTAAACTTCTTATTTAACCGCTTAATGTCGCCATCATACGAATACCATCATGTAAGTACTGAAGAACGAGTAGAGTTTGTTAAAAAACATGCTTCAGAAAAGACTTTTCTCGCCTATCAAAAATTAACTGATGGTGCTTCACAAGCAGATCTATGGCGATTATTAGTGCTTAATATTCGTGGTGGTGTGTATATGGACATTGATGCACATCTTGTCTGGCCGTTATCGCGACTCATTCATGATGACGATGATGAGTTATATATGCTTCGTCGTGAAAATCATTATAATAATTACTTTATCGCCACAGCGCCAAACAGCCCTATTCTTGCTAAAGCCATTGATATTATCGTCGATAATATTGAACAGAAAAAAGTTGAACAAG
>Ga0105350_10002285_pt1 | contig 11555 bp, 9 predicted proteins | sample EN1Hudsemesocosm_FD_83506 | JGI IMG/M metagenome (GOLD analysis project Ga0105350, IMG submission 83506) | Methane-oxidizing microbial communities from mesocosms in the Hudson Canyon - EN1E Hudson Canyon | ecosystem: Environmental > Aquatic > Marine > Cold seeps | place: Hudson Canyon...
AATTTGTTTTGTCTTTCCCTTTGCTTTATTCTGGGGGAAGACAAAATAAAATGACTGTGACTTTATTCAATTGAAAAACTCTCCTTCCCTTCAAGATGTCTTTACGAGCACTTTTCATCAAAAATTAAATTTTAATGACTTTCTTAATTTAGATGTTAAATCTGAATACTCACCTCTAAAGCATTCCCGAAAACTCATTTTACAGCCATCTTCTAAATTTAAAAAATACCTTCGTTTTTTGAATACCTTTGTTTTTGAATATGCAAAAATAAATACTAACGTCGTTTATTCATATAGAAAAGAGCATAGCGCTTATACGGCCGTAAAAAAACATGCCGATAGTAAATATTTTTTTCAAACGGATCTGAGTAGTTTTTTTTACAGTATAACCGTCGAAGATGTAAAAAATATCTTAGAGAATTATATGGGTGATTCACCTATAAGTGATTTACACGAATACCAAGAACAACTATTAAATATGGTAATTGTTGATGGTGTATTACCTGTTGGGTTTAGTACTTCTCCTAAAATTAGTAACTCTTGTCTGTATGAGTTTGATAATGAACTTGAGCAGTATTGTTTAGAACATTCAATTATTTATACTCGATATTCAGATGACATTATTTTATCTTCTAAAAATAATGATTTAGAAATCGTCGAGGATGTTATTTCAGGTATGTTAAATAAGTTTTTTGGTACTAGGTTTCAACTTAACTCTAATAAAACAAAGCATACTCATAAAGGGAAAAAGATTAAATTATTAGGTATGGTTATTCTACCTTCTGGTAAGGTTACTGTTGATATTAAGCTTAAAAATCAAATAGAAATATTATTCTATTTTTACCTTAATGATAAAGAAAAATTCACGGATTATTTGGTGAATAAATATCAAGGTGATTTAGGCAAGATTTCTGGACAATTAAATTATATTAATACTATTGATAAGTCATATTTGAATAAGTTGAGGAAAAAATATGGAAACTTCATTGTAGATACATTTATCCATCAAACAGTAAATTAGGCTATGAATTTTAAATTAACATTAGCCAACATACAGCACATAAAAGAATTAACGTTTAGCATTGACTTAACTCGGAATCAGTTAATGTGCATAGTTGGGAAGAATGGCGTAGGTAAAACTACTTTAATTCGAGCAATTAAGAATTTTCAAGCAACGGATACATTTACAAAAACTGCTTCACCTTACATATTTAATGAAACTAGTTCCATTAAATATGAAGTTGATGAAAATATTTACGATTTTAAATTTAATCCGCAATTACAAGTAATCGATACTAAATCAATTATTCCTGATGATATAAAAAAGAGTATTTATGTTGAACTCCCTATCCCGCATGGAGGTAGGTTTAATGAGTTTCAACGTTTAAATGAGATAGATGAAGCATTAAGAGAAAGTATTTCATTAGATACTTTCACTGAGCCAACAGAGTTGATTGCTTTTCTTTCTAAAGTATATAGAACTGATAGGTTTAATAATTTAAAAGAAGTAGAAATTAGAAAGTCAAAATATTATTTTATTTTGAAAGAAGATAAGTTTTATATTCGTGAAGATTACTTGAGCTCAGGTGAGTTTTTTATTATCAATGTATATAAAATGATTCAGCGTAAATGTAAGCTGATTGTCATTGATGAAATTGATATTTCTTTAGATTCAGCTGCACAAGTTAAGCTTATTCAAGAGTTAAGAAGCTTCTGTAATAGTTATCAGGTTAATATTGTTTTCACTACTCATTCTCTTGCACTTATGAAGACGCTTGATGATCTTGAACTTCATTATATGGATATGCGAGGTGCAGTAGCTAGTCTACAGACCCGCTCATATAATTATATAAAAAGTGTCCTTTTTGGTTTTCAAGGTTGGGATCGATATATTCTTACAGAAGATATTATGTTGAAAAACTATCTCTTGTACCTTGTTGAAAAGTCTGATGTTGAAATATTCTTTAAATATAAAATTATTTATATTGGAGGCGGTTCTCAAGTTGTAGACTTAATGAACCGGAATAAAAATGAAGAGTTCTTTTCTTCTTCAGATAAGGTCATTAGTATTCTAGATGGGGATCAAAAAAATAGAGAAGATGGGGATAAGGTGCTTTGTATTCCTTTTGAAAGTGTTGAAAAGCAGCTGTTTTATCATTATGTCAAAGATGAATTACCTGTGGAGTTCCAAAGTAAGCCAATTAATGGTAAAGCGCTGCATGAGAAAGTTTCAAAGAGCAGAGATAACAATTATATGTCTGATCACGAGATTTTCGAGTTTCTTAATAATAAAAAGGAAGGTGAAGTCGCAGCCTTTACAGCTAAGCTTATAAACTTTTTAACTCCATCTTGAATGTTAAATACTCAAAATGAATGTTTCATATAAAAGGTACTGAGTGATGAAGCATTTCGATACTAAGACTGTTGAGCTAGTCGGCACGAACCTAATAGAAGCCAGTGCAGGTACAGGTAAAACCTATACTTTAGCTGAACTGTATATCCGGTTTGTATTAGAACAAGATCTAACCGTCGATCAGATTTTGGTGGTCACCTATACCCGTGCTGCAACCGAGGAGTTACGTGACCGGCTGCGTCAGAAGCTGGTGGATAAGCGCGATGAGTTAGTAGACTCAGAGGCTAATAAACGTGATTTTCATAAACTTACCTTAGCGATTCAGAGTTTTGACCAAGCGGCGATTTACACCATTCATGGTTTTTGTCAGCGGGTATTAACTGACTTTGCCTTTGAAAGTGGTTTACGCTTTGATGTTGATTTAGTTGGTGATGAACGTGAATTATTATTAGCCGCAACCGATGATTTTTGGCGACGTAAGGTTAGTCAAACTGATCCTGCACTGACAGCGTATTTATTGGCAAAGCGTCAAACGCCTGAAAGCTTATTACAATCAGTACGTAGTGTGATTGCTAAGCCGTATTTGAATTACACACCCTTAGCTGAGATTGATTTTGAACGTTTTCAACAGACAGTAAACCAGAGTTTTAATCGAGTTAAACAAGCATGGCTTGCTGAGCAAGAGCAGGTGATTGCAGCCTTAAAAAACAAAGCATTATTGAATGGTAATAAGTATCGAACTGCCAGTGTTGAAAAATGGTTAATTAATCTCGTGGCGATGATGACCGTTGAACAAGCACCTGCACGTTTATGTGAGGGGTTTGATCGCTTTAGCACATCACGTTTAGAAGATGCTTTGAAAAAGGAGCAACAATTACCTGAGTTAGCCTTCTGGTCATGCTGTCAGGAATTAGTGGATGCGCATGAACAACTTGATATTGCCCGAACCATTCAACTGCAAAATCTACGCTTGGATTTATTAGCCCATTTGAATGAAACCATGCCCAAGCTAAAAGAACAGCAACAAGTGCAATCGTTTGATGATTTATTAGTGACCTTAGGGCAAGCTCTCAATGCCCCACAAGGAGAGGCCTTAATTGAAAAGCTGCAAGCTCAATATCAAGCGGCGTTGATTGATGAGTTTCAAGATACCGATCCGGTTCAATATGATAGTTTTCGTCAAATTTATGCTCAAAGTGGTTTACCGACGTTTTATGTAGGCGACCCTAAACAGGCAATTTATAGCTTTCGTGGTGCGGATATTTTTACCTATCTTAAGGCCAAGGCAGTCACACAACATCAACATACCCTTAGCACTAATTGGCGTTCTCATCCGACCTTGGTGAGTGCGGTTAATCGCTTATTTGAGAATACCAAGCAGCCATTTGTTTATGAAGAAATTCCGTTTGTGCCGGTAGATGCTGCGCGATCTAATGAGCCTGCTTTAATCATTGAAGGTGACACTCCAGCACCATTAGCGTTGCAATGGGCCAGCAGCGATACGCCCTTAAGCAAAAAAGACATGACGCGCGTATCAGCTAATAACACTGCCGATGAAATTGCTCGTTTATTAAACTTAGCCCAACAGGATAAAGCTCAGGTTTTGGATGAGGAAGACTGGCGAGATTTATCAGGGGGTGATATTGCAGTATTAGTGCGTAATCATCGCCAAGCCAGTGAGATTCAGGCTTGCTTGCAAGCACGTGGCATTAACAGCGTGCAACAAGGGCGTGAGAATGTATTTGCCTCGCTGGAGGCCTTATTATTAGAACGATTGTTATTGGCAGTCGCTGAACCTAATAATGCAGGGCGAATTGTTACTGTGTTGGCGTCGCCGTTATTTGACTTATCAGCACAGCAGCTTTATCAGGTTCAGCAAGATGAACCGACATGGCTGACCTATATTGATCTGTTTCATGAGTTACATCAAATGTGGTTGAATAAGGGCTTTATGTCGATGTTTCGTCATTTGATGGTAACGCAAGCCGTGCAACAGCGAATATTGGCTTCTCCATATGGTGAGCGACAATTAACCAATCTGACTCACTTGGCTGAGTTGATTCAAGATTATTGCAGTCGACAAAAGAATGCCATGGAAGCAGTATTACATTGGCTAGCGTCGCACCGGCAATCATCTGAAGAAGATGAAACCGCGCAGTTACGCTTAGAAAGTGATGAGCAATTGGTGAAGATAATTACAATTCATAAAAGTAAGGGCTTGGAATACCCCGTGGTGTTTTGTCCGTTTTTGTGGGATGCCAATTTACGTTCGGCTAATGATCCTATATTACGTTTTCATGATCCTGACCATGACAATGCTGCTTATGTGGCAATGGTTGAACCTGACTTATCGAAAGCCAAACAGTTAGTGTTGCAAGAAGAACAAGCGGAAGACTTACGCTTGCTTTATGTGGCGTTAACTCGGGCTAGAGAACGCTGTGTGATTTGTTGGGGCAGTGTGAAAAGTGTTAATAATTCAGCTTTATTTAGTTTATTGCACCCAGAGCAGAGTGTGATTGATGCTGACAGCATGCAGGCTGATTTGCAGCAGCTGGTGGAGGAGAGTGAGCAAACTATTTCATTAACCCCGCTTGTTGAGCAACAAGGTGTCGTTTTAGCAGAGAACCTTAAGGGCTCGCTACTATTATCAGCACGTGAATTTACAGGCCATATCGAGAAACCATGGCGTATTGGCAGTTTTAGTGCTTTAACCGCAGGACAGGATGCCGAATTGCCAGATCATGATGCTCACAGTGTTAATAGCGAGCTTGAAGCAACAGCACCAGTGGTGTCAAAACTACGTTTAATTGATCGCTTCCAATTCCCACGTGGCGCACAAGCGGGAACCTGTTTGCACAGTATTTTTGAAGATTGGGATTTTAACCCTGATGATAATGAAGGCATGGCCGCTTTAGTTGATAAATGTTTGCTTCATTATGGCTTTGAACAATCATGGACGCCGACGGTATGTGAGTGGTTATGTGATGTGGTTAAAACACCCTTAGCGGCGGGTAGTACGTTTTGTTTGGCCGACCTTAAGCCACAGCAACGTTTAGATGAAATGGCGTTTTATTTCCCTGTGGCACAGCTTTCAGCACCGATACTAAAACAAGCGTTAGCACCTTATATAGATGATGATACGGCATTGTCACACACTATAAATCAGCTAGCATTTTATGACTTAAGCGGCTTTATGAAAGGCTTTATCGATTTAGTGTATGAGCATGAAGGTCGTTATTATGTGGTCGATTACAAATCAAATTTCTTAGGCACTGAACTAGCTGATTATGGTGGCGCTCAACTTGATCAGGCGATGATTTCACATCATTATCCACTGCAATATTTAATCTATAGCTTGGCTTTGCATCGCTATTTATCATTACGTTTAGCGGACTATAATCCCGAGCAACATTGGGGTGGTGTCTATTATTTGTTTATTCGCGGCATGCACCCTGAATGGGAGCAAGCGGGCGTGTTTGCTGATAGACCTAGTGCAGAATTATTAACTGCGTTTGATCAGTATTTGCAGGGTGTTGAATTAGGCGAGATGGCATGACTGATGTCAAAACGCCTAATGTGGCTCGACTATTAAGACAAGCTGGCTTCAGCGAACTCGCCTGTCAGTTTGCAGCCTATATTGAACGGGTCGATAACGGTGATGATAATGTGGTTGCTATCACTGCTGGCTTATTAACTGAAGCAGTAGCGCAAGGTCATGTGTGTTTAAATTTAATGCGTATGGACTCAGCTTATCAAAGTGTCAGTGACTATTTACCGCAACAAGTAGACGCATGGCAAACACGGCTAAAACACAGCAATGTAGTTGGCACAGCGGATGACTACCGCCCCTTAATTATTGGCGATGATGGCAGTGTGTATTTATACCGCCACTGGCATTATGAGCAGAATGTCGCCAAGGCGATTTCAGAGCGTGATCAATCCGTTGAGCTGGTGGATGTTGAAGCCTTACAACAAGATATGATGGCATGGCCGAAATCTGTTGACGGTATTGATTGGCAAAAAGTCGCAGTATTGATGGCGTTAACACGCCAGTTTTGTGTTATTTCTGGAGGTCCTGGCACAGGTAAAACCACGGTTGTACTTCGGATATTACACTGTGTACATCATCAAAATAAACAGAGCCGTATTGCCTTGGCAGCCCCAACAGGTAAAGCTGCCACACGATTACAGCATGTAATTAGTGATAAAGATGATGTGACGATACAAGCCAAAACCTTGCATCGTTTATTAGGCATTAGCCCAAGTAAGGAACAAGGTCGCTATAATGCACAGCGAACCTTGCCGTTTGATGTGGTCATTGTTGATGAAGCCTCAATGGTTGATATCAGCTTAATGGCAAAATTATTACAGGCATTAGCGCCGGCTACTCGATTGATATTACTGGGTGATAGTCAACAATTAGCCTCGGTTGAATCAGGTGCGGTGCTGGCAAATTTATGCCAATATCCGATGATGTTTAATGACAGTTTTATTGCTATAGCAAAGCAATCAGCTGGGCTTGATTTAACTGACTATTTGGCCAGCGATGTAACAGCGATGAATAATAATGTGGTTAAGCTTCAGCATAGTTATCGCTTTGATCAAAACAGCGTCATTGGCCGTTTAGCCTCTGCGGTGCAATCGGGTGACAGCAAGCGCGTTATTGCCGAACTGCTGCGAGCTGATGAGGTGTGGCAACAATCAGAAGGTGACCGGTTTATTGAGGGCTATCAGGCTTATTTTGATACCGTCAATTCTGGTGCTGACGCTTTGACTTGTATCCATAAATTTGAGCAATATCGCGTGTTATGCGCGACTAAAAAAGGCCCACAGTCGGTGATGACAGTCAATTGGGCTATTCAACATTATGTGGCTAAAATGGGCTGGCGAAGTCAGCAAGACTTTTATCACGGTCGGGCGATTATGATTAGCCAAAATGATTATCGACAGCAGTTATTTAATGGTGATACGGGCGTGATTTTGAAAGATGAAACAGGGCAGTTACGTGCTTGTTTCGTAATTGATAATGCATTGCGTTGGGTGGATTTAATTCGCTTGCCTGCACATGAAACTGCGTTTGCGATTACTATTCATAAAAGTCAGGGCTCAGAATTTGAGCAAGTGTGCATAGTCTTGCCACAAGAAGACAGCGCTATTTTAAATCGAGAATTACTCTACACTGCCATTACTCGAGCCAAAAACAAGGTATTATTGTTGGCCAATGAGGCGATTGTGCATAAAACAGTGATAACTCAGCATCAACGTGAAAGTGGCTTGGCAGCATTGTTAAGTAGCTAGGAAATTAAAGACGGCTTAACCATTCAAAGGCATAGAGACAATAGCCACTTTTTATTGGTCAAGCAGGTTCAACACCGAACAATATTCTGGCCAAAATGGCAAATTGTCATGGCTTGATTGCTGGAGCAATAGGGACGGGCAAAACCATCACTATGCAAGGTTTGGTTGAACGGTTTAGTGAACTGGGTTTGCGGGTGTTTTTAGCCGATAGTAAAGACTATTTCTGTTGCTACTCAGTTTGGAAAACAGCATCCGAAAGTAACTGAACAAGCTGATAAATTAGCAGAACAGCAGCCAGCTGAAAAGTAGACGTTGAACAGTAAAAATAGCAACAGACATTAACAAAGGCTAAATCTGCACAATGTGGATGACAAGCTTAGCCAGCATTGGAAACTTTTTTTAAAAGTGCCATGAGATCGCTTAGTAGCTTGGATTGGACGTGAAATTTTCAGAGGGTTATTATGATCATCGTTAGCTAATAAGTGGTAGGTGTTACTCGTTGTGTTTAAATTAAAAATTCCTCCTCCAGTTTATATGCTATTTGTGGCTGGAATGATGTGGTTATTAGATTGTTATTTACCTATTAATGACTTTATTTCAATGCCATGGAACCGGCTTGGTTATGGCATTATCCTATTAGCGATAGTGACTGATGGGATATCATTAGTACAATTCTTCCGTGTTCGCACCTCTATTAACCCACTACAGCCTGAAAAGGCAAACAAGTTGCTGACAACTGGGCTGTATCAATGGACGCGAAACCCAATGTATTTAGGTTTGTTACTGGTTTTATTGGGCTGGGCTATCGTATTAGGAAGTATATCGCCATTTATCGCATTGCCTATTTTCACCGTTGTTCTGACGATACAACAAATTATTCCTGAAGAAAGAGTTTTAGAATATAAATTTGGTAAATCGTATCGTGAATATAGACAGTCTGTAAGGCGTTGGTTTTAGCTGGGAAGACTTATTCTTTAGTGAATTGACTTTGGTCGTTATCAGCTAATAATTTCATTAAATCTACACCTGAAAGCGATAAAGCATAACCCAATACGCCACTGCCAATAAGTACTGTGTCAAAATCAAGCACACTATTGTCAATAAGAACGCGAACATTACTGGGTAGAGCAATGGGGGGAACAGCGCCTACAATATAGCTAGTCGCTTCAAGTATTTCATCATATTCAGCCATGCGTAATTTACGTACACCAAGGTGTTTGCGTAGTATTGCCCAGTCTGCTCGACCACCACCTGCCACGGCAAGTAATACAAACTCATCAGCAGGTGTTTTAAATAATAAGCTACGAATAACGGAATGTGGATCACGACCTTCTGATTGAAGTAACTCTTCTAAATTACGAATGGGTTTTTTATCTTCAGATAGAGGGATGATAACCTCCTCGAATGCGATTGCATTTTTTGCTAATAATTCGGTTACTGGTGATTCAATCATTGTTTACTCCACAAAAACATTCTTTAATCGGTAATTGAATTATCACTCTTATCTTGCTCGGTTCCAATTCGATACGAATCAATAATGCCGATAAGCCATAAAGCGATAAACAATAAACTGGGTATACTCATACTTGAAGCCTCGTGCGTTGATGCCTGCTGGGATAGTGCTTGATTGATGGCTCCTAAATCCATAGCAATTTTACCTTGCTGAATTTGGAGACTTAGTTGCTGCGCGAGATCATATATAGAGGTCAATAGAAAATGAAGGCAGAGTGCAGCTAGCACTGTTAGAAGTAAACCTTGAAGGGGCTTTTTCAATAAAAAGTGTCCAAATCCTGGGAAGACTAATGCTGATATAAGTGCTGCCTTTAGTGATTTAGTCATCGTGTTGTAAACCCATTAAGATTAACATTCTCCAAAGAGAGCCTTATAAGTTAGCAGCATCAAGAAGGATTGCAATTTTCTAAAGTGCCTTGTTTAAAACCTATTGTAAACCACTTTACTCGCTGTTGTGAGGTGCCGTGGGTGAATGATTCGCAAGAGGAATAATCTTGGGCCTGTTTTTGAGGTCGATCATCACCAGTGGCAATGGCTGCAATGAGTGCTTCTTCAATATCACCTCGTTTAAATACCTGTTTAGCGTTTTGTGTGTGAGCTAAATTACGGTCTGCTTGTCATTCAAGCTTGACTAATAATACCTTGTCATTGGCTTTACACATCGCAGCCTAATCATGACCACAGACTGATCGAACGGCATGAGTAAAGAGTACAAATTTGGACTCTTTATATTGCTTACCCACTAGTTGGAATAGTGGGTGCCATATATCTTCTGTATCGCTAAGATCATGCCAGTAAATGGAGCCAGTTTTGCTGTTCTGGGCTAGGTTTATAGTTAGGATCTGCTTGAGTTGCTATTTGTGAGAGAAGGTCGCCATCATCCATTAAGCTCCGAATTATTATAGGGTCAATGCCAAATGACATAGCAGTTAAAGCTATAAAAACCATAGCTATTGCACCTTTCCCAGCTTGACGCTACCTTGTTGTGGAACAGTGTTTATCTTCAATATTGCTACTAAATCGCCTCTTTCGCTATTTCATATGCTTATTCCGAAAGCTATTGAATAATATGTAGATGTATTATTCAGTCGCTCTTTTGATGTCAGGGGGAAAGGGTATACAAGGAATAATGTACAGTTAGTGATGGCTGATTACAGCAAGAGCTGCGATTGAATTATGAAACAATAAAACATCTGACAAAGCTATTGAAATGGGCAGTATTCACTGCGTTATTTTAAAGTAGTTTTGTGTCAAATATGTGATACTTATAGGATTGAATACTGAGTAAGGATTAACCGTGAGTCAGAGTGAAAAATTATCACCGAAACAATATGTGCAAAAATGCAAGAGTGCTGCTGATCGGGGCAACGTCATTGCACAAAATACCTTGGGGTATTTATACTTAAATGGGCAGGGCGTTTCACAGAATTACGAACAAGCAGTGAACTGGTTTCGTAAGGCAGCTCAGCAAGAGTATCGTGATGCACAATATAATCTATCAGTGATGTATAAGCTTGGACAAGGGATCGAACAAGATCACAGCGAAGGACTTAAGTGGTTAGAAAAAGCCGCTGCTTATGGGCATGCGGCGGCTCAAAATAGTTTGGGTGATCTTTATTACCAAGGTGAAGAGCTTGATAAAGATTATATCTTAGCTTATATGTGGTGGCAGCTAGCAGAGAAAAATGACTTTGAAAATATTGCTCACAAAAAAGTCGAATTAGCTCATAAAATGACTTTGGCAGATATTAAAAAGGCGGAACAGTTCGCTAGCCAATATGGTAAACATTAGCATAGACTCTAAAAATAACATTTAGAGAAGGGGTTTAAATGGCAAAAAATGATGATGAAGCATCCGAAGTAACACCAAACGATGATGATGAATCAAAAAACGATGAAGATGGATCAACAAAACAGAAAGGCCTATCTTTATCTAAACCACTGCTTATCAAGATAAGTATTGGCGTTGCAGTTGTATTAATTCTTGCCGGAGCCGGTTATTTCTTTTTAGCATCTTCTGATGAAGAGTTAAATGCAGAAGAGACAGCCCTTGTAGATGAAGGCGCTAGTGATCTTGAGAATGCTGGTTCTGAAAAAATGAGTGACGAGCAAGATGCTGCGAGTGAATTGCCCGAAGATACATCTGTAGAAGATGGTGAGCAAGTAGAATTAAATATAGAGTTACCGGATCTGTCAGGTGATGGAACGACTGAATCAAGTGATGCACTAGAAGATGCTGAATCAAGTGATGCAGTAGAAGATACTGAATCAAGTGATGCAGTAGAGGATACTGTAGCAAGTGATGCAGTAGAGGATACTGTAGCAAGTGATGCAGTAGAGGATACTGTAGCAAGTGATGCAGTAGAGGATACTGTAGCAAGTGATGCAGTAG
>Ga0105350_10002292_pt1 | contig 11544 bp, 10 predicted proteins | sample EN1Hudsemesocosm_FD_83506 | JGI IMG/M metagenome (GOLD analysis project Ga0105350, IMG submission 83506) | Methane-oxidizing microbial communities from mesocosms in the Hudson Canyon - EN1E Hudson Canyon | ecosystem: Environmental > Aquatic > Marine > Cold seeps | place: Hudson Canyon...
GCACCAACGGTACGGCCACCTTCACGAATAGCAAAACGTAAACCTTCTTCCATCGCAATCGGTGCGATTAAAGTTACGTCCATTTTAACGTTGTCGCCTGGCATTACCATTTCAACACCTGATGGTAATTCACATGCGCCTGTTACGTCTGTTGTACGGAAATAAAACTGTGGACGGTAACCATTAAAGAATGGTGTGTGACGTCCGCCTTCATCTTTTGACAAGATGTAGACTTCAGCATCAAATCGTGTGTGTGGGTTGATTGTGCCAACGTGAGCTAATACTTGACCACGGTCAACATCTTCACGTTTTGTACCACGTAGTAGAACACCTACGTTATCACCAGCTTGACCTTCATCAAGTAGTTTACGGAACATTTCAACACCAGTACACGTTGTTTTCGCTGTTTCTTTGATACCGACGATTTCTAATTCTTCACCAACTTTTACGATACCACGCTCAACACGGCCTGTTACTACAGTACCACGACCTGAGATTGAGAATACGTCTTCAATAGGCATTAAGAATGCACCATCTACTGCACGCTCTGGTAATGGGAAGTAGCTATCCATTGCATCGCCAAGCTTAAGAATTGATGGAACACCAATATCGCTTGTGTCACCTTCAAGTGCTTTAAGTGCCGAACCAACAATAATTGGTGTGTCGTCACCTGGAAATTCGTACTTGTCTAATAACTCACGTACTTCCATTTCTACTAATTCGATTAATTCTTCATCATCAACCATATCCGCTTTATTCATGAATACGACGATGTATGGTACACCTACTTGACGTGATAGTAGGATGTGCTCACGTGTTTGTGGCATCGGACCATCTGCAGCATTTACTACTAAGATAGCGCCGTCCATTTGTGCAGCACCAGTGATCATGTTTTTAACGTAATCGGCATGGCCTGGGCAATCTACGTGTGCGTAGTGACGTGATTCTGTTTCATATTCAACGTGTGATGTTGAGATAGTGATACCACGTTCTCTTTCTTCAGGTGCGTTATCGATTTCTGCAAATGATTTCGCTTCACCACCACGTGCTTCAGCCATTACTTTTGTAATTGCTGCTGTCAATGTCGTTTTACCATGATCTACGTGACCAATTGTACCCACGTTGACATGGGGTTTCGTTCGTTCAAACTTCTCTTTAGACATGACCAAAATCTCCGTCAATATATATAGCTATAACAAAAACAAAAAAAAGACACGGTAGTACCTTGCCTAGTAATCTCAATATTCAGTGGAGCCCACAATCAGAATCGAACTGATGACCTCATCCTTACCATGGATGCGCTCTACCGACTGAGCTATGCGGGCCTTTTGTCCCAATTAAATTGGAGCGGGTGATGGGAATCGAACCCACATAATCAGCTTGGAAGGCTGGAGTTCTACCACTGAACTACACCCGCATACATAAACTCATATTATTTAGTGGTGGAGGGGGGAGGATTCGAACCTCCGAAGGCTGAGCCGTCAGATTTACAGTCTGATCCCTTTGGCCACTCGGGAACCCCTCCACTAAAGAGGACGCATTTTCCTTGAACATGAGACCGATGTCAATACTAATTTGATTAAAAACTCTTTGTCTCAACAATCGTTAGTCAGATAGACTTTTTCAATTATCACTGCGTGGGAAAAGCGCGCATAGTATACTACCTCTGCGCTTGAATTAGCATCCCCAATTTATGTAGGAGTTTAAAATGGAGCAGTACCGAGGTACTACTATTGTTTCTTATCGCCGTAATGGCCAAGTTGTTATTGGTGGCGATGGCCAAGTGAGTCTTGGCAATACCATTATGAAAGGTAACGCACGGAAAGTTCGACGCTTATATAATGACCAAGTTATTGCTGGTTTCGCCGGTGGCACGGCTGATGCGTTTACTTTATTTGAACGCTTTGAAGCCAAGCTTGAAAAACATCAGGGTAACTTAACACGTAGCGCACTTGAGCTTGCTAAAGATTGGCGTACAGATCGTATGATGCGCCGTTTAGAAGCGCTTTTAGCCGTAGCTGATAATGAAACGTCTCTTATTATCACGGGTAATGGTGATGTGATTGAACCGGAAGATGGTTTAATGGCTATTGGTTCTGGCGGCCCTTTTGCACAATCTGCCGCAACCGCTCTATTTCAGAATACCGAATTAAGTGCGCATGAAATTGTTGAAAAAAGTTTGAATATCGCTGCTGATATTTGTATTTATACCAACCATAACCTCACTATCGAAACATTAGAGAGCGAATAATCATCATTATGCAAGCATTAACACCTAAACAAATTGTACAAGAACTCGATAAACATATTATCGGTCAACAAGCAGCCAAGAAAGCCGTGGCTATTGCATTACGTAATCGCTGGCGTCGGAAACAACTCTCTGCTGAGTTACAACAAGAGATTACGCCCAAAAACATATTAATGATTGGCCCCACAGGTGTAGGTAAAACAGAAATTGCACGTCGTTTGGCAACATTAGCCAATGCACCTTTCATTAAAATTGAAGCGACTAAGTTCACTGAAGTCGGCTACGTTGGCCGTGATGTGGAATCAATTATTCGTGATCTCGCCGAAATGGCAATGAAGATGCTGCGTGAACAAGCAACTAGCTCTGTTAAAGCAAAAGCTGAAGATGCAGCTGAAGAACGAATTTTAGATGCCCTACTTCCTCCTGCCCGTGATCAAGAGCCTGAAGAAGACTCGACCACACGTCAACGTTTTAGAAAAATGTTACGTGAAGGCAAGCTTAACGACCGTGAAATTGAATTAGAACTCAATACGCCAAGTGTTGGTGTTGAAATCATGTCTCCACCAGGCATGGAAGATATGACTAATCAATTACAAGATATGTTCCAAAATATGAGCTCTACCAGTACAACAACACGCAAGTTAACCGTTGCAAAAGCATTGCGAGCTCTAACAGAAGAAGAAGCAGAAAAGTTAATTAATGAAGAAGATCTAAAAGCACAAGTTATCGATTCCGTGGAACAAGATGGTATCGTCTTCCTTGATGAAATAGATAAAATTACCCATCGAAGTGAAGGCGGCAGTGGTTCTGATGTGTCTCGTGCAGGTGTCCAGCGCGATCTATTACCTCTTGTTGAAGGCAGTACCGTATCAACCAAATACGGTATGATCAAAACTGACCATATTCTCTTTATTGCTTCGGGCGCCTTTCATTTAAGTAAGCCTTCTGACCTCATTCCTGAATTACAAGGTCGTTTACCTATTCGTGTTGAACTAAGCGCATTGGGTGCAGATGAATTTGTTCGTATATTAACTGAACCTGATTCATCACTGACTGAACAATATATTGCCCTCTTAAGTACTGAAGGCTCTAAATTATCCTTCACCGATGAGGGGTTGAAGCGTATTGCAGAACTAGCTTGCCAAGTAAATGAGCAAACTGAAAATATTGGTGCTCGTCGGCTTCATACACTATTAGAAAAGTTGCTTGAAGAGATCTCTTTTAATACTGCAGATGATGATACAAGCACCATTATTATTGATGCGGATTATGTTAATCAACAATTAGCAAATTTAGTTCAAGATGAAGATCTTTCACGCTATATTCTTTAAGGCATTATTATTCAATGGCAAATAACTCGCTCCCAACAGAAATCACCTTACATCAGCAGTCAAAAAGTCTTGAACTAGCTTACGGAGATGATCACTACAATTTACCCGCAGAATATTTACGGGTATATTCTCCTTCAGCAGAAGTACGTGGTCATGGTGCCGGACAAGAAGTATTACAAACCAATAAAGAACAGGTCGGTATTAATCAGCTTGAGCCTAGTGGTAACTATGCCCTCAAGATTTATTTTGATGATGGTCATGATAGTGGTTTATTTACTTGGGACTATTTATACGACCTTGCAACACGGCAAGATGTACACTGGCAAGATTATTTAAACCGGCTTGAGAAAGCAGGTTATCAACGACAAGTAGATTAAAAGGGTTTAACTGTGGAAGACAAAAAGACCACTCACTTCGGCTATAAAGAAGTACCTACTGAAGAAAAAGTGAAGCATGTAGCTGGTGTATTCCATTCCGTTGCAGGCAAATACGATCTCATGAACGATCTAATGTCGATGGGTATTCATCGTCTTTGGAAGCGTTTTACAATTCATACTAGTGGTGTGCGTCGTGGTGCTAAGGTACTTGATATTGCCGGCGGTACCGGTGATCTGGCTTTAAAATTCTCTAAATTAGTTGGTAGCACCGGACAAGTTATCTTAGCTGATATCAATGCCAGTATGCTAAATGTGGGACGTGACCGCCTGACAGATGAAGGGATTATCGGCAATATTAATTATGTTCAAGCGAATGCTGAATGCCTACCCTTTCCTGACAATACTTTTGATGTGATTACGATTGCCTTTGGCCTACGTAATGTGACGGATAAAGATGCCGCATTACGCTCTATGTTTCGGATATTAAAACCAGGTGGTCGTCTATTAGTATTAGAATTCTCCAAACCCTCAGAATGGCTAGCACCAGTCTACGATACCTATTCATTCAAGCTGCTCCCTAAAATTGGTAAAATATTTTCGAATGATGAAGACAGTTATCGCTATTTAGCTGAATCTATTCGCATGCATCCCGATCAAGAAACAATGAAAGATATGATGAGTGAGGCTGGTTTTGAACGCTGTGATTATCATAATATGAGTGCTGGTATTGTTGCCTTGCATAGTGGTTATAAATTTTGAGCACATTACTCAAACCCATCGAGCTAGTGCTCAATACTGCACTATCCCAAGATCTTGAAACAAAAGCTAAACTCGATCAGTTTGAGCAACGTTGTATTGCGATTAATATTAGTGACTTCAATAAAACCGTTAACGCCTCAATAATAGATCAACAAATACACTTATCTTCTGATTCCTCTCTCTCTGCTGACCTCACTATTTCAGGCAAAGCACTTACCTTAGCGAAATTAGGTAGTGATCCTGAAAGTCTATTCTCATCTGAAATCGATATTCACGGTGATGTACAGTTTGCTAAACAACTTCGCGACTTATTAGAAGGTTTTGATTTTGATTGGGAAGCACAGTTAGCAAAAGTAACAGGGGATACGCTCTCCTACCCTCTCGCACACGGCATTAGACAAGTAAGTCGCTGGGCAAAAAATACCCATAACTCACTACAAGAGAATGTAGCTGAATATCTAAAAGAAGAAGCTCGCCTATTGCCTGATAAGTCACTAATCAATGACTTTATGGCACAAATAGATACATTACGTGCTGATAGTGATCGACTTGAAGCCCGCATTCAAAGACTACAACAGCCATCATGAAACTACGCCATCTCTTTCGTCTAGTTCAAATCAACCACGTGCTTGCCAAACATCGTCTAGATGAATTTATTCAAGCGACACATTTATTACGGCCTTTACGCTTTTTAAGTGTTTTATCTCCTTATCGCTGGACTCACAGTAACGCTATTCCTCGTGGAGAACGACTTCGTTTAGCATTAGAAGACCTCGGTCCTATTTTTGTTAAGTTTGGCCAAATATTATCTACGCGACGTGATTTGCTTCCTGATGATATCGCAGACTCATTAGCTCAGTTACAAGATAAAGTAACGCCCTTCCCTAATGAACAAGCCTTAAACCTAATTCAACAAGCTTATAACGATCAATCTCTAGATGAAATCTTTGCCCATATTGACGAAGAGCCATTAGCATCCGCCTCAATCGCTCAAGTACATGCTGCTCAGTTGATCGACGGTAGTGACGTTGTGCTGAAAATTGTTCGGCCTAATATTGAACACCAGATTCGCCGAGATATAGAACTACTCCATACTTTAGCCGATCTGGCTGAACGTTTTTGGGTTGATGGTCGCCGCTTACGCCCGAAAGAAGTTATTAAAGAAATTGAGAAAAATTTGTTCGACGAGCTTGATATGATGCGTGAAGCCGCATCTGCATCTCAACTTCGTCGAAATTTTTCCGACACACACTTATTATATGTACCTGAAGTAAACTGGCAGTTAACAACCACAAAACTACTGGTTCAAGAACGTATTTATGGTGTTCCTATTGGTGATATTGCTCAATTAAAAGCTAATCACGTCAATATGGAAAAGCTGGCTGAAATGGGTGTGGAAATATTTTTCACCCAAGCATTCAAACATGGTTTCTTTCACGCTGATATGCACCCAGGAAATATCATGGTAGATGTCAATGACCCTGAGAACCCACGTTATATTGCCGTTGATTTTGGCATTATGGGTACCTTGTCACCTGATGACCAAAATTACCTTGCTGATAATTTTCTCGCATTTTTCAATAATGATTACCGCCGAGTAGCAGAACTTCATATCCAGTCTGGTTGGGTTCCAGCAGATACTCGTGTCGATGAATTTGAAGCAGCTATTCGCAGTGTCTGTGAACCTATATTTGCCAAGCCCCTGCATGAAATCTCATTTGGCCAAGTCCTATTACGCTTATTCCAAACAGCACGTCGATTTAATATGGAAGTACAGCCACAACTGGTCTTATTACAAAAGACCTTGCTCAATATTGAGGGTTTAGGTCGTCAGTTATATCCTGAATTAGATTTATGGAAAACGGCGAAACCTATTCTTGAACAATGGATGCATGAAAAAATGGGCTGGCAAGCCGCTTTAGATAATTTAAAACAGGAAGCACCCAACTGGGCTCAAACCCTGCCTAAATTACCGAGCCTAATTCATGACCTTGTCCAACAAGCGCAAGATGGCAAACTAAAAATGCAATTGTCATCTCAAGATTTAAAACAACTCAAGCATGAAGTGCGTCATGCAAGTTACAGAAGTGCATCTGCGATCAGTGGCGCAGCCTTTATAGTTGGGGCAGCAATCATTAAAGGTCTAGATGGTTATGCACCTACGATGGTTGCTGGCATCCCTGTTTTAAGCTGGATCTTTGGTCTCTGGGGTGGCATCCTTCTTTATTCAAGTTTAACTAAATTATCGGACAAATAACTGTGCCCCAAGCATAGAGCCAATATTAAGGGATTCCAACCATGAAGTCAGAGATCACTCAATTGTTTGAGCAAATTGACAACGTACCACAAGTGCCGGAAGTCGTTCGCACGTTGTTATCTCAAGTTAACGATCCTAATATTGATTTTGTTGCGATTGCCACAAATGTTGAAAAAGAACAGATCATCTCAATGAAGGTGTTACGCTTAGCTAACTCTGCCTTCTATGGTCTGCCAAGAGAAATTGGTTCGATCAAACAAGCGCTTGTTCTTTTAGGCATGACTGAACTGAAAAAACTTATCGTTGTTTCTGGACTTATCAGTTCTATTCCTGAAATCCCAAACTTTAATATTGAAGATTTTTGGATTGATAACTTTCGTACAGCAAGCTATGCAAAATGGATCGCTGAACAGGCTAATTTTGATGATAGTGATATGGTTTTCACTGCGGGTTTAATTAACGGCCTAGGTAATATTCTTATCCACTTAGGCAATTCAGAAGCCGCTGATGAAATCAGCTATCTTGTCGAAGAAGGTATGCCCCTTCTTGATGCGGAACGCCAAGAGCTCAGTTTTACCAATCAAGAAGCTTGTGCTGAACTTTGCAGACTCTGGCAGTTTTCTGATGACCTCATCACAACCGTAGAACAATCTGGCGAGCCGCTTAATTTTAAGAAAGTATCGGTATCAGCCTGTGCTGTATTTGTTGCTCGTTATATTAGCGAGTCAAACTATAGTGAAAAGACTCGAGATGAACAACTAGCTGATTTTCCTCATAAAGAATGGCTAAAATTAGGCCTAGACCTAGATATCAAAGATGCGATGGCTGAAATGCTAGAGCTCGAAACGGGTCTTGAAGGACTGTTAGATTAAACCATTCCTCTTTCCCCCTTACTCCTTAAACTAGATAAATCATCATGTATAAATTTATAGGCCTTGCTCTTGGCTACTACCTTTTAGGTTTCTTCGGCGCCTTTTTAGGCTATTTAATTGGCAGCAGTATTGACCGTGCCAGAAGCTATGGCATGGGCGGTATCAACCCGCTTAGTAATGCCCAACGTAAAGAGGTATTCCTTGAAACTGTTTTTGTTTTAATGGGAAAATTGGCCAAAGCTGATGGTCGTATATCAAAAGATGAAATCGCTCATGTAGAGCATTTCATTCAAAAAAATGGCATGTCTGCTGAGCATCGACAACAAGCCATTGCACAATTCAAACGTGGTTCTGCTGCCGATTTTGATATCACCGAAGCGCTCAATCAATTTGTGGCTCATTGTGGTCATACACTTAACTTGAAACAAGTGTTAATGATGTACCTGATTGTTATGGCTCTAGCAGATGGAAAGCTCGATCCGGCTGAACAAACCCTTTTAGAACAAATAGCATTACGCCTTGGTTATGGACAAGCACAGTTTAGACACATGCTCGAAATGGTGCTTAATCAGTCACATTTCTCACGAGGTCAAACAGCTCAAAACTCAGCCTCTGTATTAGATGATGCCTACAAAGCCTTAGGCGTCACCAAAGATAATACAGATGCAGAGATTAAACGCGCGTATCGAAAGCTAATGAGTCAATATCATCCCGACAAACTTATTGGCCAAGGTTTGCCAGAAGATATGATTGCGGTTGCAACCGAGCAAGCAAAGGAAGTGCAAGTGGCTTACGATCTTATTAAAAAGCAGCGTAGTTCCTCTTGAAATCCGCTGCTCTCGCCCCAATTTGTTATTAAGATCAACACAATAAAGGAGCTAGCATGATACAAGTCGCATTAGCCTTATTGCTTATTCTAGCAGTAATCTATGTCATAAAAATATTCAGCCGCCAAAAAAGACTTTCAGTGAAAGAACAAGAACTGGAAGAGGCTGAAATGGATAGTGACATGCTTGATATTGATAAAAATATTGCACAAGAACGTGCTCACCAACGCGATGTTCAAGAAGATATTCGCGATTTAAATCAAGGAAATGAAAAATGAATACAAGATTTCTTCCCCCCGTCCTTATTATTGCACTTGCAGTTATTTTACTTGTTATGTCTGCAGGCATAAATGATGCAGGTAACCGTACCGTTGTACAATATCCTACGGGTAAACTACTCGTTAAGTTCACACCTGGTATTTATATGAAGTGGTTTGGTACTGCCACAATCTATCGTGATGTTTTAACCTACGATTATGATAAATCTAATGATGGTGCGACCTCTAGTATGAATCAGAGTGGTATCCCTGTACGCTATCAAGATGGTGGTACGGGTACTGTCTATGGTAAAGCACGGTTTTCATTGCCCAATGATGAATCAACAATGTTAAACCTGCATAAAGCCTTCCGTAGTAATGCCGGTGTTGCCAGTAAATTAATCAAAACAGTGACTGAAGAAGGCATGAACTTAACCGCTGGTTTAATGAGTAGTGAAGCCGCCTATACTGAAAAACGGAGTATCTTTACTCAATGGTCAAATGAACAAATCGCCGGTGGTAAATATCAAACAGAGTTAAAACAAATCTCAACGGTTGATGAAAGCACAGGCAAACGTGTCGTCAAAAATATTCCCGTTATTACTTATGGTGATGATGGTCGCCCTGTCCAGCTTAAAAGTGATTTAAAAGAGTATGGGATTGTTGTTAATGGTTTCCAAATCACTGACTGGAACTTTGAACAAAAAACATTGAATCAAATATCAACTAAACGTGAAGCGACAATGGCAATCATTACTGCCAAAGCCAATGCTGAACGAGCTAAGCAAGATGCGTTGACTGCTGAAGAGCAAGGTAAAGCAAATGTCATGACCGCTAAATACGAAAAAGAAGTTGAGAAAGAAAGAGCTGTTGTTATGGCGGAGCAAAATAAAGAAGTGGCCGTTATTCGTGCTATGCAATTAGTAGATGTTGCTGAACAGCAAAAACTTGAGGCTGAACAAAAGAAATTGGCTGCGGCCGAATATAAACAAGAGCAAATTCTTCGTGGTGAAGGTGATGGTGAATATAAACGCTTAGTGATGGAAGCCGATGGTGCCTTGGCACAAAAACTCGTCACTTATGAAGCAGTGATGAACCGTTTTGCTCAGGCTATTGAAAAACAAAAGTGGGTGCCTGAAATTCAAATGGGCATGTCATCAGGTGGTAATAGTGTTGATGGTGGTAGTAATGCTGCTGCATTAATCGATATGCTGAGTGTTAAAACAGCTAAAGATTTAGCACTTGATCTGAGTTTGCCAAACTAACAAACTCTCTCTAGGGTTATGGATTGTCCAACACCATTAGAATCGGGTGTTGGACAACTTTTTTAATGGCTCATATTACTTAAAAAAGCCCACTGATCTCACCAGCACTACTAATATCAATCCGCTCAGCAGCAGGTATTTTTGGTAAGCCAGGCATTGTCATAATATCGCCACACAATACCACTACAAATTCTGCTCCACGAGATAATCGAACATCTCGTACAGTAATAGTATGACCTGATACAGCGCCAAGTTGTGTTGCATCACCACTGAATGAATATGGTGTTTTTGCCATGCATACAGGGATATCGCTATGTGTTTCACTAAACTTCGCTAACTTGGCTAAGACTTTATTCTCTATAGCCACATCTTTTGCGCCATATATTTTTGTTGCCACAGCGGTAATCTTATCCAGTAAGGGTTCATCATCTTGATAAAGGAATTGGCACTCTGATGAGGGTTCATTTAATAAGGCTACGACTTCACGAGCTAATTCTTCAGCCCCAACTCCACCTTCAGCCCAATGTTTTGCCACAATAGCTTTAGCACCAAAGGATTCAACCGTTTCCTTCACTAAGGCAATCTCAGCATCCGTATCTTGGTCAAAGTGATTAATCGCAACAACACAAGGTAAACTGAACTGTTCTTGCATATTACTCAAATGACGTTTTAGATTTTCCATACCTTGTTCAAGTGCAGATAAATCTTCATTGGCTAATTCTTTAACATTAGCACCACCATGATATTTCAAAGCCTTAACAGTGGCGACAATAACTGCCATATCAGGTTTTATGCCTGCTTTACGGCATTTAATATCAATAAACTTCTCAGCACCAAGGTCAGCACCAAAGCCAGCTTCTGTAACCACATAATCAGACATCTTGAGGGCCATCTTGGTCGAGATGACTGAGTTACAGCCATGCGCAATATTGGCAAATGGGCCACCATGAACAAAGGCTGGGTTGTTTTCTAATGTTTGTACTAAATTAGGTTTCAATGCTTCTTTAAGCAAAGTGGCCATTGCACCTTCAGCATTTAACTCTTTGGCTAATCGTGCCGTACCATCTCGAGAATAACCAATCAAAATATTGCCAAGGCGTTCTTTTAATTCTTTTAGTGAATTTGATAAGCAGAAAATAGCCATCACTTCAGATGCGACAACAATGTCAAACCCATCTTGACGCGGGAAACCATTGCCAGGGCCACCTAAACCAACGTTAATGTCACGTAATGCGCGATCATTCATATCCATTACCCGTCCCCAGGTAATTTTTCGTACATCAAGATCTAAAGCATTACCATGATGAATATGGTTATCAATCATCGCGGCTAGTAAGTTATGTGCCGCACC
>Ga0105350_10002298_pt1 | contig 11526 bp, 8 predicted proteins | sample EN1Hudsemesocosm_FD_83506 | JGI IMG/M metagenome (GOLD analysis project Ga0105350, IMG submission 83506) | Methane-oxidizing microbial communities from mesocosms in the Hudson Canyon - EN1E Hudson Canyon | ecosystem: Environmental > Aquatic > Marine > Cold seeps | place: Hudson Canyon...
CCTGAATAACCAGACACTGCAAACAACTGCGGAGAACCTTTAGCCACTTTATGAAAGTGCTTTAACAGGGTATTTATTTCTTTTTTGCGGCCATACAAGGTCTGGGATACATGAAAACGATCTGATATATCATTCTCTCCCAGAGGAAAGCTTTGTTGAGGGTTGCCACTATTAAGTAGCTGCTGACACTTTTCTAAATCTACCTTTAAACCCTGAGCACTTTGATAACGTTTTTCCGCTATTTTGTTCAGTAGCTTATCTATAAGCGTAGAAATAGCAGGGGGAAACCCAGAACAAACCTTGCTAAGTGGTTTATGGGGTTTAGCAATGTGGGCGTGAACCATTCCCAAAGCATCAACGGCCCTAAAGGGCACGTGTCCGCTCAACAACTCATAAAAAGTAATACCCAGAGTATAAAAATCACTGCGGTAATCTACCGCTCGATTCATGCGCCCAGTTTGTTCCGGTGAGAGATAAGCCAATATGCCTTCAAGTCTTTCTGGAGCGGCTAAACTGGGCTGCTCTCTTGAAAGTAAAGACGCTAAGCCGAAGTCAATAATCTGAACCTGCTGAGTTTCAGGGTTGATGATGATATTACCTGGGTGCAGGTCTTTGTGGATCACTTGCTCGTGATGAATCTCGCTTAAAGCATCTGCCAATTGAATGGCAATGATTAAAAAAGTGTCCAGAGACAAACGTTGATCTGGCTGCTGTTTGATGTACTGGCGCAGATCAATGGAGTGTGTGTCTTCCTGAACAATTGTAGGTACACCACCTAACTCAAAATAATCCACCACTTTGAGAATATTCGGGTGATCAAATTTTTTAGCCACATCGTAAGAGAAAGAGAGACGTTGAAGCTGTGCTTGGGTAGGGCTTTCTTCTGCACACTTTTTTAGAATAAAAGTGATGTTATCTTGTTGGCGAGTGGATCGCTGAATGATTGTTCGACCACTACTAAACAGGGTTTCTTGCGAAATGTAGTTATAGGGCGTTTGATTCAAGAGAAGTGCCTGTTATTAATTATTTTTTTCGTTGTTTAATAGTATAGACGAGGATTTTTGAATAGAAGGGTAAGAGATGTTTCTGTTAGATTAAAATAAATAAAACATCACTTAGTATACACGCGTACCTTTAATAATAATTTAATATAAGCGACAAATAGACTCATAACACCATAATAAATATAGATATTATAAAAATAATCACAACTTATATAGAGCCTACCTAAAAATACATCATTGACAGATGTACACTCACACTATATCTTCCCAGCTTACAGCTGTAAGCCCAACTTCAAAAATGACCAAAGTACAAATATTATCAGGAGCTAAAAATGGAAATATTAACCAAAACACATGACGTGCAGGGCTCTGATTTCACAAAAACGATCACACAATTGCCAGGCAAACTGAGTGAATTACTCAAAACATCCTTAAGCAACGCTAAAGCATTAGCGCTTCCTGCAAAAAAAGAAGCCGACACACAAACCAACGACAACGCACTGCCCCATATTTCGGCCCGACTGAAACATGTAACACTGGAAACCCACGACACCAAAAGCTACTTCTTTCGCTCTGAGGTCCCGCTTATTACACACAAGGCAGGGGCTCACATTAATATAGCATTTGATGCCAATGGAGAGACCGTTAAACGTACTTATACATTGTCTTCCAGCCCTAAAGATTCAACTGAGTTCTCTATTACCGTTAAACGAGTTAATGAAGGCCTTGCTTCTAACTGGTTGTTTGAGAATCTGAATACAGGCGACCCAATACAAGTCAGTCAGCCTCAGGGACATTTTGTTCTACCTTATCAGCCTGCAGGTAAAATACTGATGTTATCAGCGGGTAGTGGCATTACCCCGCTCATGTCGATGATCCGCTATTTAGCACAAACCGGAAACCGAAGCGATATCGTGTTTTTAAATTACGCACAAAGCCCAGACGATATTATTTTTCATGATGAGCTAAGCACACTGGCTAACCAGCAGACTAATGTGAAAGCACATTTTGTAGTTGAAAGAGACGCACCAGCAGATTCGGCACATAAAGGCCGTATCAGCAAAAAACAACTTTCAGAGATTGTGCCAGATGTACTGGATCGTGAAATTTATCTCTGTGGCCCGCAGCCTTTTATGAAAGCCACTGTAAGTATTCTTGATAAGTTGAAGTTTAACCCTTCTCAATTACATCTTGAGAACTTTACTGCTGATCTAAGTGCCGCCACTCAACTGGGGTATTCAGCAAAACTCAGCTTTGCATCACTTGATAGCAGCATTCAGTCAAACCCTTCAAAAACCATTTTGGAAGAAGCCGAAGCCGCAGGGCTAACACCAGCGGCAGCTTGTCGTATAGGCATATGCAGAACCTGCCGATGTAAGAAAACATCAGGCACCACAGTTAACTTAATGACTGGCGAAGAATCCAGCAACGAGGGTGATTACATTTTGCCTTGTGTATCTGTAGCCAAAACCGCCACCTCTGTTGAGCTATAAGGAGACTCTAATGAATACAAATAATGACACTAACATGAATAACTCAAAACCAGACCTTAGCTCTGAACAGATTAATGGTTTTCAGCAAGAACTTGATGAGTTACGAAAATCTATTGAAGCTAAAATAGGCAAAGACGATATTGACCATATTCAGAATATTGTTGAAATGCAGCGATATCTTGAGCTTTCAGGGCGCTTACTTATTCACTTCAGCCTAGAGCCTGTTGGCTGGGCGGTGGGTGTAGCCAGCTTAAGCGCGGCACATATTCTTGAAAACATGGAAATTGGCCACAATGTTATTCACGGTCAATATGATTTCATGGAAGACCCTGAACTCAACTCTGATTATGAATGGACTATGACCGGCACAGCTAAAAACTGGAAGCGTGCGCATAATCATCATCACCATTCATATACCAATGTGATTGGTAAAGATACAGATTACGGTTTTGGCATGTTCCGCCTTTCTGATGCGGTAAAATGGAAGCCTATTCACCTATTGCAACCTATTATAAACCCCATCAGCGCAATGCTTTTTGAGTATTCCGTCTCTCTTTATGACTTGCAGATTACCCAATATGTTCTGCCAAAATGGTTTAGACAAGAAGAGCACGCTGAGCTTTTATCAAAGAGCGAGCTACTTCAAGAGCTTAAAGAATTTGCTATAAAGAGTGGTAAAAAAGGCCTTAAAGAATATGCATTCTACCCACTATTAGCTGGACCTCTGGCACCGAAGGTATTGGTAGGTAATGCTGCAGCACAGGTGATTAGAAACGTATGGGCCTTTGCGGTTATCTACTGCGGTCATTTACCCGATGGTAACTACACCTTCACCGAAAAAGAGATGGAAGCAGAAACCAAAGGACAGTGGTATTTACGACAGATTTTAGGCTCAAGTAACTTTGAAGGCAGCTTATTAGTGCATATTATGAGCGGCCACTTAAGTCATCAAATTGAGCACCACCTATACCCGGATATTCCTGCCTGGCGCTATCGTGAAATGGGGCCAAAGGTAGAAGCTATTTGTGAGAAATATGGCGTGCCTTATCAGACAGGTAAGATGGTTCCAATGCTGAAAACTGTTGCTCAAAGAATCGTTAAATATTCAGTGCCTGAGCGTAGTGAGCTGCCTGCTCTTAAAAACATTGTTGGCAAATTCTTTGGTAAGAAAAAGGCTCAACAGCCTATAGACGAAGTTAAGGTTGAGGTTAAACCTTTAAAGGTAGTTAAAGCAGCCTAAAAAAGCCCCTTTGTAGGAGCGTCAATTTGACGCGATTCTTTCTGCTTTCGGCAAGAAAATCGCGGCTAAGAGCCGTTCCTACATTTTTATTGCGCCTCACCTAGAGACTCAATACCATAACGCTTTCTCAAGCGCTGTATAACGCTATCACTCTCAAGCTGATTAAGCAGCACATTAACCTGTTCAACAGAAATTACTCCCTGCTTCCGAACCAAAATACTGTGGTGATACTCTTGGTCAAATTTTTCAGAAATAAGCAGCTCTTTTCGGTGCTCTGGGTGCTCACTCAGATACTCACCCAAAAATGAGCGTGTCACTACAGCTATTTCTGCTAGCTCCGGTTGGTTAGTTAGTATTAGGCGAATATTTTTCAAATGGTCGGTGGATAATAGAACATCAAAATTATCAGACAAAAACGATTCATCTGCGTTGAAATTAGCAAACCCATAGTGGTAACCCAATATACCCACCATGCGTTTATCTTCCATGCCTTCAAAAAATGACTGGTCACGCCCTTCACGCTTGTAAGCAATATATATTTCGCCACCTTCCATAAAGGTGTTAGAGGCTTCAACAGACTGACTCTCCCAGCCCCAGGCAATATTTTCAAACATAATTAAGTCATAACGGCCTTCAGAAAAATCTAGATAACGACGCTTTGAGGAGGTAGGGAAAAACTCAAACACATATTCGCTTTGAGTTTTATTTAAAGCTTTAATCAAGTCCAGTGTTGCTCCATTGAACCCTTCTTTGTTTTTAGTATTAACAAAAGGAGGGAACTCGTAGCCACCCACTTTAATGACCGTTTGTGAGTTTGCCAGAGAACTAAACAGGCCTATAAAAGCCAATAATAAATAACGCTTTAACCACATATTAGAAAGACACCTATTAATAAAACGTAGTCTGTTAAGGGTAGCACCGTTTTAGATAGGCACAATTAACTAATACTCGAATTTTATATGAGCATATTTAGGTATTAACTGAGATACTAACTACAATAAAAACTTATATTATTATAACCACGTTATAGGGTTTCTTATGGTTCGGGGTATTTCATTCGCAATGTGCTCGCTTATACTTGCGACCACGGTTCAAGCTGACGAAAGGTGGGTAGATTCAATTTCGCTAGGCGCCGGTTTCTCAAGAGCATTCAATTCATTAGACTCACAAAATGGCGGCGTTGATGGTGTTACCGACCCTGACGAAGACGGGGGAGCGGTTAACCTCTCACTGACCTTTAATAGCGAATGGTTTCCTTCTACCCGTCCCTATATTGATTTTACCTCTTTGATACATGATGACCGGGATTTTTCTATTCCGGGAGCCGGTTTACGGTATGACTTCAATGAACGAACTGAATCTTTCCAGCCATTCACAAAAGTAGGGTTAGGGTATGTATTTACGAGCTGGGATGAAGAGCCTGTGCCCAACATTATTAGTGAGCAGCCCGATGGTGAGAGTTTAGGTATAGTGCTGCAAGGTGGCTTTGACTATTACCTAACAAAGAACCTGGCTGTTGGTGGAGTACTACGTTTAGATAGCTATGATATCGGTTCTATTATTGTGCAGGACAGCAAGACAACCACTATTAATGACAATGCGTCACTATCGGCATTATTATCATTAACCTACCGCTTTGGGGAACATTCATCCAAACCAGTCGTTGAGCGCAAAGATAGTGATGGCGATGGCGTTATTAATCGCTACGACCGCTGTCCCGATACACTTAAAAATGTACCGGTTAGTCAGTATGGTTGCCCCATGGACATGTTTGAATTTGCGCTTGAAATTAAGTTTGCCAAATTCCATATTGCAGATTTAACACAGTCACCTAACTTTCCTGTTGTTGAGTTTTTGTCACGGCATCCTGAATACGACGTCCGTATTACAGGGTACACCGATAATGTCGGCAGCGAAGCATTTAACCAACAGCTTTCAGAGAAGAGAGCGAATAAAGCTAAGGCCTTTTTGGTAGATAAAGGTATTTCGTCTGAACGAGTGATTGCGGTAGGACGAGGTGAGAAAGACCCTATGGTTGATAATACATCTCCCGAAAACCGTACAAAAAATCGTCGTATTACGGCACTGTTTTACAAGTCAGATAAGGTGTTACCACAATGAGAACGGCACTTAAAATTACATTTATTATGATCATGATGCAGCTTTTGTTAACTGGCTGTAGCAGTAAAGATGACCCGGTATTTATTGTGGCGCCATCAGCTACCTTTAGCATCACGGTCACTCCGTTTAACGCATCGCTGCTACAAGGTACTACCCAAAACTATACCGCGACGAAGGTTGATCAAAGCGGCACCATCACCGATGTTACCAATCAAGTCCAGTGGGAATCCAGCCAGACAAGTATTGCTTCAGTTAACTCAAGTGGTGTGGCTAGTAGCATCAGTGTGGGCGATACGATTATCAAGGCAACGTTAGACAGTGTTTCAGGCTCCGCAGCCCTAAATGTTCATAACAAATCACTAAGCGCAATCTCTGTATCGCCTCCCCTTGCTGTCACCATTGTCGGGTTAGATGTTACGTTAGCAGCAACGGCTAAATTTTCAGATAACTCAACGCAAGATATTACTAATAACGCAACATGGAGCTCAGACAACACGGCTATTGCAACCGTTAATAGCCTAGGTGTAGCGGCGCCTCTGAGCCAGGGCATTACGCAAATTAACGCTAATTTTAACGGTCACAGCGATACCGCACAAATTAATGTGCTTAATGCTAGCCCTACAGCGCTGACTATTCAGCCGGGCACTGCCACTATTCCAACAGGCACTAACATTGATTTCAAAGCGCTACTATCACTCAGCAACGGTGACATTATTGATGTCACTGAAAATATGCAATGGACCAGTAATGATTCAACCATTGCAACCGTTTCTAACAATACGGGTATTAAAGGACGCGCCACAAGTATAGGCAATGGCACCACCAATATTGCCGCTGGAGTGACCTTGTCTGGCACGCATTATGAAACCCTGGCGGAATTAACAGTAACGGCGGTTGAGGTAACCCGACTTCAGATTACCCCACAAGATATTCGTGTTCCTAAAGGTACTTACGGACGTTTAAAAGCAATTGCCTATTTTACCGATGGAAGTGCCCAAGACGTCACGGCACTGTCCGCCTGGAACACGGTAGATAATAATATTGGTCAAATCATATCCAGCGGAGCCAATGCAGGTTTTTCCTACGCAACTAGAGAGGGTAATACTGAGGTTACAGCAACATTTTCAGGTGTAACTGCCAACACCCAAGCCACAGTCACCGCTGCAACCCTGCAAAGAATAGAGGTTAACCCTGCAAACCAAACGGTGGCTAAAGGTGTCATCGCCAGTTTTACTGCCACAGGTATATTTTCAGATTTCTCAAAAAGAGATATTACTCTGTTTGCATCATGGACTTCATCTGATGAAAACATAGCCGTAATGGATGGTCGTGTACCGGGGCGAACCTTCACAAATAATCCTGGCGCAGCCTCTATTACAGCAACTTTTGAGGGGGTTAGTGGTAACGGCATACTGACGGTAACCAATGCAACTCAAAACGATATTGTAATAAGCCCCGCAAACGCATCTATCTATTTAGGAGCAGGGGTAACTTACCATGCCGATGCTATATATACCGACGGTAGCCACCAAAATATTACCAGTGAGTCGATATGGCTCTCTGCTGACCCAACCATCATTGATTTTAACGGCCAAAATATAGCCAGTTCAAAAGGCGTGGGTAACACCACAGTAAGCGCACACCATGACGGAGACTCAGACACTACATCAATTGAGGTGACTGATGCGATAGTAAGCGGGTTGGAAGTGGCTCCTCTAGAGCCAGCGGTAGCTAAGGGGCATTTTATCCAATTCAGCTCAACGGCCAGATTATCTGACAGCTCGACTCAGGACGTAACAAATACCACCACCTGGACCTCTTCAGATGAATCCATTGCCACTATTGACACCGATGGACTGGCTCATGCCCATAATATCGGCACCACAACCATTACCTCATCCACATCTCCTTATAATGCATCAACAACCTTAACGGTTACTGATGCCGTATTAGAGTCAATAATGGTCTTACCAAAAGGTCTGTCTCTGCCAACAGGGGTACAACAACAATACAGTGCCGTAGGCTTCTTCTCTGACGGAGTGGAAGATATTACACAGTTCGTTATTTGGAGCTCTTCCGCTTCGAATATTGCTACTATCAGCAACTCCCTTGGCTCAGAAGGACAGGCTACTACCCTCACTGCAGGTAATACTACTTTGAACGCAGCCTATAATGGCTTAAATGTCTCGACCAACCTCACCGTGACAGGTGCGAGCCTACAATCTATTTCCGTCAATTGTATTGATACTACTATTGCAGCTCAAACTACCACTCAGTGTATTGCCGCAGGCCACTACTCAAACGGCAGCGCCAAGAACATCACCACCGATGCCACCTGGACTTCCGATGATGACACTATTGCAACGGTTAGCAATGCGCCTTCACCGTTCCGTACGGTATATGGAGCAAAAAATGGCTCGGCCAATATAACGGCAACCTTGTCCGGCATCTCTGGCAGTGAGCTTATAACGGTTATTGAGGTGACACTAAATAGTATTACCGTCACATCCCCCAATGATCAGGTTGCAATCAACAACACCGAGCAATTTTCTGCAGTAGCCACTTACAGTAATGGGGCTCAGGTCGATATCACTTATCGCGTACAATGGAGCAGTAGCCGTGAAGCGGTACTGGCCATCAGTAACCAGTTCATTCAAAAGGGGCTGGCTACGGGCATCAGTGTCGGCCAGGCGACGGTAGAAGCCAACTTCCACGGCATTATAGGCAGCAAGCAATTAACAGTGATTACGGGTGAAGCAGAGCTGGAGCAGTTTTTTATTAACTGCGATAGCGGTACCCACAACGGCCCTGTAAATCTTGATGCTGGCGAAACTAGCCAGTGTGGTGTAACGGCCGTACTCGCAAACGGAGATACAGTTAATGTAACAGCAGACTCTAACTGGACCTCTGACGACACGAGTATTATGACAGTGACCAACCCAAGCCCTGCTGACACAGGCATGGTGGAGATAAAAGCCATTGCTCAAGGAAAAACCACACTACGGGTTGAATACAAACAAAATAATACTGAGTATAAGGTGATCGTGCATTAAGCTTAGAGCTCCTAAACTTTACCCTCACAAAGCAAAACAATAGGTTGGGTTAGCTGAAGCTCAATTTACTGTTTATATTCAATATAGATAACAACAGGGATAACAAGTATGTTGGTTGAGAAAGGGTCAACGCAAGCAGTAAAGACTACCGCAATTAAATTGGCCGGATACATATTGATTGCGGGTTTGATGACAACGACAGCTCAGGCTGAAGAGGGTGGTAGTGGACATTACTTACCCGGTTCACTAGCTTCATCTATAGATGTCACCGTGCCTATTGCTGGTTTAGCCGCTGCCGATGTCGATACTAATACAGGCGGCTAGTGACCCCACCGCCGCCTTGATGAATGTCCAAATAGGCGATTGGTACAATGATTATCATAACCTGCCTTTGGATATAAAACTCGCAAAGATGCATAAATTCGGAAAATTACCTGTGCAGTTTAATGCTCAGTATGAATACAACTTTGCTAATGATGACATTCGCAACCCTAAGCAAACATTGCGTGTTACTGCAAAGTTTATCTTTCCCACAATTATTTAATACAATTCATTAATACACTGTGAATGCCACCTAACGAGGAAGAACGAATGGATACGAATCGCTTGGCACTAACGCTCAGCTTAACGTTAACGGCTTTAACGCTAACCGCTTGCTCCAACGCAGAAAGCCCGTCACAAAAAGATCAGCAGCATGTAAAAGAAGTCAGCAAAAATTCGACCGTCAAAAATGCCGATGATTCATACGCTACCAAAGCCACCCGCATCGAACAGCAAGAAGCCGACGCACCGTCTAACCCGCTAAAAAACGCCTATTTTGGCGAAACGCATATGCACACCAAGTTTTCTTTAGATGCCTATATTGGTGGTAACCGCATGAGCCCGAGAGATTCGTTGCAGTTTGCGCAAGGGCAAGAAAAAACCATTAATGGCCAATTGCATAAATTACATCGTCCCCTGGATTTTGCTGCCACCACAGATCACTCAGAATATATTGGTGAAATGTACACCACCGTTACCGATGAAGCGGTAGGCTATAACAACGAAACCCTAAAAGAATTACGCGGTTTAACGGAATATAAAGATCAACTAGCGTGGTTTGTAAAATACGTTAGTTCAGTCAACCGAGGCGCTGCAAAACCTAGCCATCCGCCTTTTTATACCGGCAAAGAAAGCACTATGAGCGCCTGGCAAATTATTTTACAAGCCGCAGAAGAAGAGTATAAGCCTGGAGTGTTCACTACGCTTGCTGCATTCGAATGGAGCGCAGCCCCCGGCGGCGGTAACTTACATCGTAATATACTATTTAGAGATATGGTCGTGCCTGTGCAGCCTATGAGTTATCTCGAAATTAATCGCGAAGAAGCTTTATGGGACTGGTTGGCAGAGCAAGAAAAACAGGGCAGCACGGTATTAGCTATACCCCATAACTCCAATGCCTCAAAGCTGAATATGTTTAACCCTAAAGACTCTAAGGGCAACGCCATTACCAAAGAATATGCACAAATGCGTAATCATTTTGAGCGCACCATCGAGATGATGCAAATTAAAGGTAATTCAGAAGTGCATCGTAAATTTTGGCCAGCCGATGAGTTTGCCGATTTTGAAAATGCCGATTCAGTCGCTAAGTTCAGTAAACGTGATTTAGATAAGCGTAATTTCGTCCGTTGGGGTGTTATCGAGGGCTTAAAGCATTATCAGAATTTAGGCGTTAACCCTTATCAATTAGGCTTTACCGGCGGCACCGATAGTCACAACGGCCTTATGGCTGATGTGGCTGAAGACAACTATATTGGTGGCCATGGTGCGGCAGATGATACACCTGAATTACGCAGAACAGGTCAAGTACCGGAATGGTTAGATGCCAAAGATGAAAGCATTGGCTCTATTACTGGCGTATGGGCCGAAAAAAATATCCGTGGGGAAATATGGGATGCAATCTATAACCGCGAAACATTCGTGACCAGTGGTCCGCGTATTCAAGTACGTTTATTTGCCGGTGAAAACTTAAGTGCCAACACCACTGATATTAAAACCATGGTTAAACAAGGTTACGCACAGGGTGTTCCTATGGGGGGCACAATAAAAGGTGCTACAAAATCACCCACGATGAATGTTTGGGCCATTAAAGATAATACCGAAGCGAACCTTGATCGTATTCAGATCATCAAAGGCTGGGTTGATAAAAACGGTGCACAACATGAGAAAATCATCAATGTCGCCTGGTCAGATGATCGTAAACTCGACAGCAATGGCAAGCTACCTGCCGTGGGCAATACAGTCGATTTAAAAACCGCCAAATATACCAACACCATTGGTGCTGTTAGCTTAATGGGGAGCTTCACTGATACGGAATTTGATCCAACGCTACCCACTTTATATTATGCGCGGGTAATTGATATTCCTACCCCACGCTGGTCTACTTATGATGCGGTGCGTAACAACCAGCCATTGCTTGAAGATGTGCCTGCGACAATTCAGGAACGTGCATGGAGTTCACCTATTTGGTTTGTACCTGAAACGAAAAGTGAGAGCTAATCCATGCTCCATCTTGTCCTGAGAGTATGCTTACTTTTTTTTGCCTTAGTAACAAGCTCTCATGCTAATACCTTAAC
>Ga0105350_10002301_pt1 | contig 11510 bp, 11 predicted proteins | sample EN1Hudsemesocosm_FD_83506 | JGI IMG/M metagenome (GOLD analysis project Ga0105350, IMG submission 83506) | Methane-oxidizing microbial communities from mesocosms in the Hudson Canyon - EN1E Hudson Canyon | ecosystem: Environmental > Aquatic > Marine > Cold seeps | place: Hudson Canyon...
AAGTATTCCATCAACGTTATGGAATTTTGAAATGGAGCAGATGCTTAGCATTGTTTCGTCTGAGGTTTATGCTCAAGAGGTTCGTGGCATATTTGTGTTTGATAAAAATAGTCTAGTTCTAGGCCGGATGACTAATGATCAAGACGAAGTCATTGAATCTGAATTACCACCTAATGTGACTGCAATGAAAGAGGCGCCTCTAACTTTTTTGGATGCTGGCGAAGAAAATATTGTGGGACGTATAATTGTCGTTGTTGACGAAAGCGCAATCGATAATTTACTTCAGAGATCTTTGATACGCACCGTTATTCAGTTAATTGTTATGGTTATTTTATTGGTGGCGGTATTAACTATTCTGTTAAAAAAGATTGTGATTCATCCCTTAAATGAAGTGGCTCAAGCGCTGCACAAAACTGCTCAAGGTGATCTTACCGCACGCATCCATACCAACAGAATAGATGAAATTGGTACTTTGCTGAAGAGTATACAGACCATGCAGGAAAAGCTGGTTGAAGTCGTTCAGAAGATTAAGGGTAATTCGGATCAAATATCCACGGCCGCTGCGCAAGTCAGTGACACAGCCCGGTCGCTCAGTAGTGGGGCCAGTATGCAGGCTGCAAGCGTTGAAGAGACAAGCGCCTCGGTTGAGGAAATGGCAGCATCGATTAACCAGAATAGTGAAAACGCCCAGACGACAGACAATATTGCAAAAGAGTCTGCGAGTGCAGCCACTGAAGGCGGTGATGCGGTTTCTGGAACGGTTAATGCCATGAGTCAGATTGCTGAAAAAATATCTATTATCGAAGATATTGCTTACCAAACTAATATGTTAGCCCTTAATGCGGCAATTGAGGCGGCCAGAGCAGGAGAGCACGGTAAAGGTTTTGCGGTGGTTGCCGCAGAGGTTAGAAAGTTAGCAGAGCGTAGTCAGCGTGCGGCATCCGAAATTAGCACACTTACTGGTGATAGTGTAAAAGTAGCGGAGAAAGCAGGTAGTCTACTTGAAAAGATGATTCCCGATATTACCCAAACAGCAAATTTGGTTCAGGAGATAACTGCTTCCTCAGAAGAGCAGTCAAACGGTGTAGGGCAGATATCTAGCGCAATGCAGCAACTTAATGGGGTTACTCAACAGAATGCTGCCGGATCTGAGCAACTCGCTGCAACAGCAGAAGAATTACAGAATCGGTCCACCAATTTGCAACAGGTTGTTTCGTTCTTCCGTTTGATAATTGAAAAATAAGTAAGCATAAAGCTTAGGTGTTAAAACTAACATTCAACTAGAGCTATTTTATTCTTATGGTACTAACCCCGAACTTTACCCTGAGTGGCAGAACTATTTTAGAACGCATCAGCCTCCAACGTTATTAGTGTGGGGTAAAGGCGATTATATATTCCCAGAGTCAGGTGCTCATCCATACAAACGAGACCTAAAGAACCTGGACTTTCATATTTTGGATACGGGTCACTTCGCTTTAGAAGAAGATGCTGAGCTTATAGGGGATTTGATTTTGAGTTTTATGAAAAAGAATCACTAAGATGTGTAATGAAATTTTCTATTATTTAGTTTAATCACCGTAACCATTTTCTCTGGTTGCGGTGATGCTAAGTAGCTACAGTAATTAAAATCGCTGCTTGCGTAATAACTGCAGCCAAACTAATTTTAATGAACTTATATTGAATTTATTAATCTTAAAGTACCAGTAATCGAGTTAATCCAAAAGTATTGAGGGTGTAATATTAGATTTATCGATTCTAACATTCTGAGCAATCTTTAAGAGGTAATATAGTGTGAACAGCCCAAGTATTTATTCAGGATCTATAAGGACGTTCGCCCAATTAATGGTCATTGCCGTAACTTTGTTGGTTGCGACGGCTGTGTCTGCTTCTAATATTACAGATGAAATACGTCTGCTGGTAGAAGAGAACACAAGCAGTTTGATGGCGAGGCTCGAGCAGGAGAAATCAACTTATGCCACTGACCCAGAGCACTTTTATAGAGAAATAGATGCTGCACTCAGCGAGCTGGTTTCATTTAGACGAATTGCTGGAAGGGTGATGGGTAAGCATGCTCGAAAAGCGACTAAGCAACAGAGGAACCGTTTTTTAGCTGTTTTTAAACGCAGTATGTATGAGTCATATTCAAAGGCGCTAGTGGAAAGTAGCGTGGCCTCAATGGAAGTAAAAAAAGTAACGATGAACCCGCGTAGCAATAAGAAAGCAACAGTTAATATTAAAGTGACTTCTGACAGCGGTAATCAATATGACATTGCCTATTCAGTATTCCATGATAAAAGCGGATCTTGGATGGTGGAGAATGTTGTCGTAAGTGGTATCAATGTTGGATTAGCCTTTAGGGATCGTTTTAATCAAGCTTACAGGGAGAATAAGGGCAATATTGATGCAGTTATAGAAAACTGGTCAACAACCCTAGAGGTTGAAGATAAAGCCTCACACGGCCTAGCGATAAAATAGTTCGACGATCTAGACTCTTAATTCAGAAGAGGCTGGCGGCACAGGCACTAATCGCTATAGCAACCAAAAACAAAAGAGTAATTAAGCCAACTAAAAAAGCTTTTAAACGCCACGGAACATAATTAGAGCCTGTATGAATGTAGGCATGGATGTATCGGCTCATTGTATAGATTATTGCCAGGCCAAAAACGATAACACCTACTGCATTCATTAAATATAAGAGTATCGAAGTGACATAAAATAAGATTGGGGTCTCAAACTGGTTGCGAATATTATTAGATACTTTCAAAACATTATCTGGCCACGCATTATCATGTAAGGCCGCTACTTTTCTATCTACATTTCCTGCTTTAATTGCTTTTGATTTTTCAATGCCAAGCCTTATATAGAGTAATATGGTAAGAACTACATGAGCTAAAACGGGTAAGAAAATTAGATTTTGGTTCATAATAAATACCTATAAATCAGTCCAGTACTTCAACTTTCAAGCCAAATACTAATATTTCTATTGCAGGTAAAAGCCTTACAGCCACTTGGTGTTCTTTTTCATTATTTTTCATGCTCATACCCTTTGAATAAGATAATAAGTTAAGTAATATGGACAGTGTCAATTTAATTCAAAATATAGACGGTGTCAATATGGGGCTCGAAAAGAAAAATTACCATCATGGAAATCTTCGATCTGAACTAAAAAATGCTGCATTGGAAATACTGGATGAGGAGGGGGTAGAGGCTGTCTCCATACGAAAAGTAGCGCGGAATGTTGGGGTGGCTCATTCTGCACCTGCTAATCACTTCAAAGACAAAAAAGCATTACTAACAGCTTTGGCTATTGATATTTTTAAAGATATTTCGACTAAGGCTAATCAAGAATTAACCATTGATAATAAAGCACTTTCTGAAAAAATACATGTTTTTTCGAATGCTCTTCTTAAGTATGGAGCCCATTTCCCAAATAGATATCGATTGTTATGGAGAAGGGACTATTTGAACAATGATGATCAAGAATTAAATGATGTAATGGATTTAATATATAACAAGCTACTCGAAGTATTATCAGAAAACCAAAACGAAGCTAATGTAAGTATTGAGTCACAAGCAATTGCTCTGTGGTCTATGATTCATGGTTATATCACAATGCGACTTGATGGAAATTTAATTCATAAGACTGATGAGAAGTCAGGGGCTGATCGCCAATTAGCTATAATAGATGTTCTGCTTAATGGACTCAAATGTGATTAGAAACATTTTATTTTTCCCGCTGTAAGAATCTATATAGGGGAAAAGTAAAAAACTTGCAAAAGGTTCGGTGGCGAACTATTATTTATCTTGTTGTTGATAGTGTGAATTTTATTCTTTGCTAGGAATATAACCTGATGAACCCTCGAACAAATGGCATTGTATTTTTAACGGCTCAGCTCCGAGACAATGCTTATGAACATGTCACAAGTGAGTTAAAGCGCTTAGGAATGAGTGGGTTAGCACCGTCACATGGCGCTATTTTAATTACGCTTTATCGTGAGAAAGCACTTTCGTTGAAGGAATTGTCAGTTCGCATCAATAAAAAGAAATCATCCACCACTGAGTTGGTCGATAAATTAATTCGTTTGGGCTACGTTGAAAAGGCCACCTCAACTGAAGATCAAAGAGTTAAACTCGTTCGTTTGACGCAGCAAAGCCTATTGCTTAAAGATGGGTTTAGAGAACTGTCAGAAAATGTGAATGGCCGAGTATATAAAGGGTTTTCTGAGGCTGAGCAACAACAGTTAACTTACTTATTATCGAAGGCTTTAAAGAATTACTAATTTTTTGCTTACAAGGTTCGTTAGCGAACTATTATTACCTGCAAATAAGAGGTTGAACAAGAAATGAAAGCTATTTATCAAACAAAATATGGAAAAAGTGATGTTTTGCAATATGGCGAACAAAGCAACCCCGTGATTAAGTCAAACGAAGTGCGGATTAAAAATCATGCTTCAAGCGTTAACCCACGAGACTGGATGATTAGAAGTGGGCGTTATCAATTACAGTTCTTAGTACCTAAGTTTCCACTTATTTTAGGAAGTGATTTTGCTGGAGAAGTGTTGGAGGTGGGAGCCAAGGTAAAAGCCTTCAAACCAGGTGACAAAGTATTCGGAATGAAAAACCCATCTGAAGGACTTGCTACTTATGCCGAAGAAGTTGTTGCGCCAGAAAAAAATATGACGCTTATTCCAAAAGGGATTTCTTATACTGAAGCTGCTGGCGTTCCTTTGTGTGCTCTAACAGCTTGGCAAGCTTTAGTTCAAAAAGCAGGTATGAAGAAAAAAGGAACAAAGGTATTAATCATTGGCGCTTCGGGAGGTGTTGGTAGTTTTGGCGTGCAAATTGCCAAAGCGCTTGATGGAGAAGTCACCGCAGTTTGTAGCCAGAAAAATGAAGGTATGGTGAAAAACTTAGGGGCGACTAAAGTTATTGATTATCATCAGCACGATTTCCTTAAAGCTAATGATAGCTATGACATTATTTTCGATACTATCGGTCGTCATAATTTAACTAAATGTGCAGGCGTATTAAAACCGGGTGGAACGTACGTGTCTACTGTGCCTAGCCCTTCAAACTTAAAAGCTATGGCGATCACAAAACTTAAGTCACTGCTTTCTCAAGAGACTAAGAAAGCCCGTGTTGTGATGGTTAAATCGGATGGAAGAGACCTTGCTGAAGTGGCCAAATTAATTTTTGATGGACGTATTCGGCCTGTGGTAGACCAGGTATATCCAATTCAACAAGCTGACCAAGCCCATGACTACAGTAGAAGTTTACGTGCCAAGGGTAAGATTATCCTGGAAATCAAATAAAGGTGAGAGGTTTGATGATGGCTGCTCCAAAAATAGCACCAATAAAAGAGTCACTTGAATCTAGATTATGGAGGTGGGGCGGTAACTTGTTTCCGGCTTATAGACAAACAGGGGCGCGAGTGACTTATGTGGCACCAGACTTTCGTGAAGTTCACATTAAAATCCCAAGTAACTGGAAAACACGAAATCATATGGGCATAACATGGGGAGGAGGATTATATGCCGCTCTAGATCCAATCTTTGGTGTTATGCTTTTTAAGGTTTTAGGTAGAAAGTATCGTGTGATTGATAGAACGGCTTCTATTCATTTTAAACGTCCAGCTAAGACAGCCTTATTAGCTAGGTTTATCCTAAACCCTCAGGACATTGGAAGTATTCAGAAAGAGTTGCAGGTAGCTCCTAAACTTAAGCGGATTTTTAATATTGACCTAGTTGATAGGCAGGGGGTTGTCCATGCATCTTGTGAAAAGGAGCTCTGTATTATCGCGTTGTAAGTAAACATTTAGCAAACGAAGCTTATATCCGTGCGCGCAAATAGGGAATCACTTAGTAAGATACCCCTGCGGCCGCACATAAAAACGCCATCAGGGGCGTCGCTGCTGCGAAGGTTTCTGCCACTTCGTCAATGAAGTTTTCATGGCAAGCGGCACTAGCTGGGAACTCACGCATTAGGAAGAAACTTTTTCGTTTGAGATCTACAATGTGGGGCTCATCCTCTTTGAAACCTCTTGGTGGGCGCTTCAAACTCTCACCGGAAACTCCTCCGAAGTACGTATTGATATCTTCATCTTCAATCACTGCAGACCACTCTTTAGGTTTATCAACAATGCGCTGACGAATCATCAAGAGCTTGCCTGATGGGGGGAGCCAAATACCGCCTCCAACTTTTATAGTGTCTGGAGCCAAATGAACATAAAACCCCGGTGCATGAGCATCTTTCCCCGCCTCGTGCCTAAACTGACAAGCCGCATGTTCTTTGTAAGGTGTCTTATCTTTTGCAAAGCGCACGTCTCTATAAATACGAAACATTGAGCCCCCCGATCTTTTGGGAATCGCCTCAAAGTGCGGAGAGATACCATTAAGCCGTGGGCCAATTTGCTCAATAAACTCCAGCATAGGAGCAACGACAAATTGTTCATACTTCGGTTTATTCTCACTAAACCAATCTTTGCTATTATTTTGCTTTAGCGCCTCAAAAAACAGAAAAAGCTCTTTAGGAAACCCTTGAAAATGACTATTCACCTATGCTGCTCCTTATTATCGAATTTGATGCTACCTTTTGAAACCTTCGACCAGTAAATTGTCAGGAGGTTCAAACGTTATATAGTTTAGCTTAAAAGACTCCACAGAGCAGGCTAAAGAAAGGGGGCAATAAACTTTCAATTTTCAAGATATAGTCAATACTTAAAATTGGTCATTATCTGTACATAATACCCTATATGTAGGGACACGGATTATGGATAGCCCAAAGAACAAATTATAAATACAGGGAGTTTTTGGATGGTAAAACCATTATCGCTTAGTACAAAAATCATCATTGGGTTTGCATTGCCAATGATATTGATGGTTTTAGTTTCGTCAGCTGTTTACAACAGTACGAGTTCTCTCATAGATACGGCTAAATGGGTGCACCACACCCAAGAGGTAATTAGTAGAGCTCGTTTACTAGAAAAACTCATAGTTGATATGGAAACGGGGGAGCGAGGTTTCTTAATTACTGGAAAAGAGTCTTTTCTTGAACCTTTTGTCGAATCCGAAAAAAAGTGGAGTATTGTATTATCGACCCTCAAGCGTTTAGTGGACGATAACCCTGAGCAAGTCAAAATGCTTAATCAAATAAACAATAAAAATAAACAATGGATGAAGTTGGCTGGTGAGCCTGAAATTGCATTAAGGAGAAAACTTAACGCGGCTGAGTTTGGGGTATCGATGAATGATGTTGCCGCACTGATTGAAAAAGAAACAGGCAAAAACATAATAGACGCTATACGGCAAGATATAGCTAACTTTATCAGTGTAGAGGAAGCCTTAATAGCAGATCGAACTCTTAAATCAGAAGCTGCGGCTGCCTCGACTAAATACCAGGTTGTCTTTGGCACTTTATTTTCGTTAATTATTGCAATTTTAGCCGCGGCATATTTGTTAAGAACTATCTTAAATTCTCTCAAGAAACTGAGTGATGCAACAGAGCAAGTTGCATTGGGCGATTTTTCCGTAATGATTCAGGCTGAAAGTGACGATCAAGTAGGGGCCTTGGCTAGTTCATTCAATACAATGACTAGCCAGTTAGCTTCGGCCCGAGATAAGTTGCAAGATTATGCACAAGAGCTTGAACGTTCTAGTGAGTACAAATCAGATTTTCTAGCGACAATGAGCCATGAAATTCGCACACCAATGAATGGCGTATTAGGAATGCTTTCATTATTAATGAAAACAGAACTAAGCGAAGACCAAAAGAGAAAAGCCAATATGGCGCATGTTAGTGCCAAGTCATTACTGTGTATTATTAATGATATTCTCGATTTTTCTAAGATAGATGCCGGAAAAATGGAGTTAGAAATTTTAGATTTTGATTTGCGTAGTATGTTGGGGGATTTTGCAGAAACAATGGCCATTAGGGCTCAAGATAAAGGCTTGGAAGTTATACTCAATGTTGTCGGTATTGAGCAATCTATGGTTAAGGGTGACCCCAGTCGTATCCGTCAAATATTGACTAACTTAGTGGGTAATGCGATTAAATTTACTGAAACAGGGGAGATTATAATCAATGCAAACTTGCGGGTAGAAGGTCAAGGCCTAGTTCTTAGTTGTTCTATTGAAGATACGGGGATTGGCATTGATGTTGAAAAGCAAGCAGGTTTGTTTGAGGCATTTCATCAAGTTGATGCATCCACTACAAGGAAGTACGGTGGTACGGGCTTGGGCTTGTCAATTGTTAAAAAACTCTGTGAACTGATGGGAGGAAGTATTCAGGTTTGTAGTCTGGCCAAAGGGGGAAGTTGTTTCGAATTTGTTATTCATTTAGAACCTAGTAACCTGTCTATAAATGTTGTTCCACAAGTGAATATGAAGGCACTAAATCTATTAGTGGTGGATCATATACCCACTAATCGAAGTGTGCTTCGCCAACAGTTAGAACATTGGGGGGCGAAGGTTCAGGAAACGGTTGATGGTCCTTCAGCTTTGGCGTTATTGCAAGGCTGTGAAAATAATGGTTCACCACTATTTAACGTTGTATTTATCGATTCTGATCTTCCTGGCATGAATGGAAATTTACTCGTCAAAGCGATTAAGTCGATTCCAAGCCTTAATGCAATAAAAACAGTGATGATGACATCGATGGTACATAGCGGCGATACACAATATTTTTCTGAATTGGGGGTAGATGCTTATTTCCCTAGGCCTGCGACAACCTCAGACTTGTTTGATGCGCTAGCTGTTATTTATGATGATGATGATGATGATGATGATGATGATGATGATGATGATGATGATGATGATGATGATGATCGCCACAAGGGGGGGGGACAAGCGGACAGGTCATGTTGGCCGGATAGTGCGCGGCTACTATTGGTTGAAGATAACCAAATAAACCAATTAGTCGCTGAAAATATTCTTGAAAATATTGGCTTGTCTGCTGACACTGTTTCTAATGGTGAAGAAGCCATAGATATGCTCAATATCTCGCCACCTGAAAACCCTTATACCTTGATACTTATGGACTGTCAGATGCCGGTAATGGATGGGTATTTGGCAACACGAAATATTCGTAAGGGTAATGCAAGTGAACGCTATAGAAATGTTCCAATCATAGCACTAACTGCCAATGCGATGGTGGGTGATAAAGATAAGTGCCTAAAAGCGGGAATGAATGATTATCTTAGTAAGCCCATTGATCCTGATGAGCTAGAGGCAATACTTAAAAAGTGGATGTGTTTAGAAACCGCCAAACTAGACTGACAGATATCGAAAAAAAGTGGGTAGCTGTCAGGTCAAGTTTGAGCTATGACAAATGAGACTATGAAGTCTCCAGCCAATCCTTAACAGCAAAACCTGTCCCGAAATCCCAGGGTTTGAGTTTTGACTTTTCTAACAGCTTGTAATCGTCTAGCTCTTCATTCAAGATTATTTCCCCTTTACACTTTGCATGATAAGCAATAATGACTTGGTTCATTTGTTCAAAAGGGTAAACGCCTACTAGCTTAACTTCGAGCGTGTCTAGGTTAAGCTCCTCTTTAATTTCTCTTTGTACTGCTTGGTCTGGTGCTTCTTTTTCATCTAAAAATCCACTCACTAACCCTAACATCTTTTCTGGCCAGCTTGTGTTGTGCACTAATAGTACTTCGTTATTCAATTCGATGATCGCAGCGACTACAGGTACAGGGTTATTCCAGTGAACGAAACCACACTTACCATCAGGGCAGGCAAGATACACTTTGCCTTCTTTTTTGGTGGCGCTCAATTTGTTGGCGCAAAGTGGGCAATATTTCATATTAATCTCCAGCATCTTAATGACATGCAAACTTTAATGTTAGTCCGACTTGGTAGAGGCAACTAATGTTTCACTCCATCGATTTGCAAAGTCGTTGATGGGGTAAAAAAGTTCGATTAACTCATAACCAAGCTGGGTAAGGGTGTAGCCTGACTCTAGTGATTTGTCGACCAATTGCGCCGCGCAGAGATCTTTTATGCGTGTATTGATTATGGTGGGAGATATGTCACCACAACGGCTTTGTAATTCCCTAAACGTACATGAGCTTTCCTTTAATTCCCATAAAATTCTGAGAACCCATTTTTTACCCAATATATCAATTAACTGGACTATGGGTCTTTGTTTTGACTTGCTAGTCATAGAAGTTTCCAAAGTGTCTGAATGATAAAAAACAAAAAATTAATGCTTGCGCTACATATATTGTAGCGGTATTGTGCCCTTATTGCTACATAAAGTGTAGTGTGTTTTGACTGAGATGATTAAACGAAAAATATTAGATCTTTTTGGAGGATTTATGAATACACGAATAGCCCCCCTTGAAGCACCATTTTCAGCTGATGTTGAGGCTGACTTCAATACCATCATGCCGCCAGGGATGCCGCCTTTGTCGATATTTAAGACGGTAGCGCATAACCCTCGAGTGCTACATAGAATGGTAATGGGCGGTTTGTTAGACAAAGGCAGTATCTCTCTAGCAGATCGAGAATTGGTGATTTTGAGAACGTGTGGATTATGCAAAGCTGAGTATGAATGGGGCGTTCATGTAGCGGGTTTCTCTGCCAAAGCGGGTTTTAATGAACAGCAAATTAACGATACAGCGAGTGAGCACTCAGATTTAGCTTTATGGAATTCAGAGCAGCAGCTATTGATTCAACTAGCTGATCAACTTCATGAAACTAATCAAGTAGATGATGCCTTATGGGCGCGTCTTTCAGAAGTTTATAGGCCTGACCAACTGGTAGAGCTTATTATGTTAGTTGGCCTATATCATGCGGTTAGTTTTATGGTGAATGCTTGCCGAATAGAGCGGGAACCGTTTGCACCCGCTTTTTCATGACCTTAAAATATCAAGGATACAAATTCGGGGTCAGAGTGAAATTTAACTTAACCCCGAATACCATTTATCAATGTTAAAGGGAGAGTGGAAGTTCTAGATACTCAGAATATATGAAATCTCTATGTTCAATTAGAATTGGGTCTAGAGCCATTGATATTGATTCATCCATAGATTCGAAAACTGGACGAATAGTTTCAATCATTGGGCATTGCTCAACGGGTAAAGGTTTAAAAAATGTCATGAAGGTGGCACTGTAAATATCGACAGCGGAAAGGGTTGAACCGATATAGAAGTGCTCACCTGCGTCGCGTTGATTTTGTAGGCGCTCTGCCAGCATATTCAATAGCTCAACAATACGAGGGACATATTCTTGGGTTTGCTTTTCCTTGTAATCATACTTAGACGCTAGGTACGCCGCTATCACTTTAGGGAATCCCCCTTTTTCATCACATAAACCCTTATGCACCATATCAAGTCTTCGCATCCAACCTAGGCCCATCTCTCCACATATTTCATGGCAAAGTTCTAGAGCAAGAGCCCGTTCTGCGGGGGCTTTGGGTAATAGTGCAGGCTTGGGTGCCAGGCGTTCTGCAAGTAACAAAATATCGGCCCAGCCCGAACGCGGGGCTTCGTCGTCATACATAGCTAT
>Ga0105350_10002302_pt1 | contig 11509 bp, 8 predicted proteins | sample EN1Hudsemesocosm_FD_83506 | JGI IMG/M metagenome (GOLD analysis project Ga0105350, IMG submission 83506) | Methane-oxidizing microbial communities from mesocosms in the Hudson Canyon - EN1E Hudson Canyon | ecosystem: Environmental > Aquatic > Marine > Cold seeps | place: Hudson Canyon...
CGGTAATTTCTACATGGTGACCTGAAATGTTTATTTTCATAATATATACCTGTATTAATTTGACGGGATTGAAAAACTGAGTCCTTAAATAAATTAGTGCTTAATTTAAGTATGAGGACGCCTTCCAAAAAAACAAGCAGATATTTACGAATTAATTATTATTTTTTGTTGTCTATCTCAAAAGGGGTAGGACTTTAAAATTGTAAGGTATCTGTTTATAGTCAAGAAATGGGTTAACCTTTCCTACCCGTGTTCACCATTTAAGGAATCACATGGCATTGTCTAAACTTATTCGACGTATTCTCCCCTTGGTTATGTTAGGCCTACTCGCGTTTGTAGCTTATAAAATTACACAATCTAAACCTGCTGCGTTTAAGGGACATACATCATCGGCATCTCGTCTTGTCGTAGAGACTGAGACGTTAAAAGAATCAACATTTACGGTGCTAGTTGAATCATTTGGTGTGGTTAAGGCACGTACTAATAGCGAGTTGTTTGCTCTTATTTCGGGGCAAATACAATCAGTTTCTCCACGATACGAATCAGGTGCTTTTTTTAAGAAAGGTGATGTACTGCTAACGATCGATCCTGCAGATTATGCTGTTGCGGTGCAAGTGGCGAAGGGGAGTTTGGTGAATGCAGAGTTAGCACTGGCTGAAGAAGAGGCAAGGTATGAGCAGGCGCAACGTGATTGGAAAAAACAAAGTAAAAATATAAAGGCAACGGATTATGCTTTGCGTTTACCTCAATTGCGGGCAGCAAAATCAAATATAGAAACAGCAAAGGCTCAGCTTACTTTGGCTGAATTAAACTTAGAGCGAACCAATATTCGAGCGCCTTATGATGGTCGAATATTAGACACTTTTGTGAATGTCGGGAGTGTCATTGGGCCAAATGTGAAGCTCGCTCAAATATACTCAAGTGATGCGATTGAAGTGCGTTTACCCGTAGCGAACAAAGCGCAACGCTTTATCAATTTACCTGAACAGAGCAAAGGCGACCAGCAAAAATTTCCTCAAGTTTTTATTGATAATAAACTCACGGAGCCTCCCGAGGTCTGGCAAGGGCATGTAGTGAGAACAGAGGCTGCAATTGATGCTGCGAGCCAACAATTGTATGTGGTGGCGAGGATAGATGATCCTTTTAAAAATGATAAGAATAAATCTCGACGGCCTCTTAAAATAGGACAGTTCGTTCGGGCGAATATTAGTGGTCAGCAACTTGAAAAAGTGATTAGTATTCCTAACTCAACGCTTTATCAAGGAAGTTATGTATATATTGTCAATAATGACCGATTACAACGTCAACCTGTCGAAGTCTTATGGCGAGACCAGAAAACAAGTGTGATTAAGTCTGGTTTGGAAAGTGGACAGCATTTAGTTACAACATTATTAGGGCAGGTTACAAGCGGGACACTCGTTGAGGTGAAAAATAAAGATAAAAGTGAAAACATTGTTGTGAAAGCGTCAGAACAAGAGGTGTCTCTTTGATTGCCTGGTTTGCTCGAAATCATGTCGCGGCTAATTTATTGATGGTTACCCTTCTTTCATTAGGGCTTGGTTCGCTTAGCTTTAACATTCCACTCGAAGTGTTTCCAACCATTGAACCGCGTTCGATAAGTGTTGTAGTCAGTGTGCCTGGTGCCATGCCTGAAGAAATGGAAACCAGTGTAAGTATTAAGCTGGAAGAGGCCGTTCAGGATTTAGAAGGCATCGAAGATATTGTGAGCAGCGCTTCAGAAGGCAGAGCTTCGCTGAGATTAACGCTTGATGAAGGTTATGAACCGAATGATATTTTAAGTGATGTAAAAAATCGCATTGATGCGATTAACAATTTACCTGTTGAGGCAGAAAGGCCCGTCGTTAGTTTAGCAAAAAGAGTACGTGAGGTGATTAGTGTTGCTGTTGCAGGCGATTTGTCAGAGTTAGAAATTAGACAGCTTGCTGAGCGAGTGCGCGATCAACTATTAGATATTTCAGGTATTACCCAAGTAAAACTGGATGCTGTCAGAAATTATGAAATTAGTATCGATGTAAAAGAGTTAGTTCTTCAGCAATACGGAATAGGTCTGGCTCAGGTTGCATTAGCCGTCCGAAATAGTTCTAAAGATATTTCAGCAGGCAGTTTGAAAACAGATGGCGGTGATATTTTAATTCGTTCCAGCGGGCAAGCGTATCGAAAGTCTGAGTTTGAAAATATTGTCGTTTTAACAAAAGACGATGGCAGTATTATACGCATCAGTGATTTAGCAATTGTAAAGGATGGTTTTGCAGAAACGCCTGTGTTGACGAGATTTAATGGCAAACCCGCTGCCTTGGTCGATGTATATCGGGTTGGTCAGCAAAGTGCCATTGATGTGGCAGATAAAGTAAAAAACTACCTGATTGAAACGAGCCCTACCTTACCTGAATCCGTCACCATAACAGCATGGCGTGATCGATCAAAGATCGTTAAAAAACGTCTCAAAACGTTGTCAGATAACGCATTGCAAGGTGGGGTTTTGGTATTACTCTTACTGACTTTGTTTTTGCGTCCAGCTATTGCCATTTGGGTGTGTATTGGCATACCAGTGTCATTTATGGGGGCGTTATTGGTGATGCCGATGTTTGGTATCACCTTGAATATTATTAGCATATTTGGGTTTATCGTGATTCTAGGGATCGTAGTAGACGATGCGATTGTGACAGGCGAAAATATATATAGCCACCTGAGAACGTCAGAAAACAGCTTGGATGCCGTGATTAATGGTACTAAGGAGGTAGCGGTGCCGGTCACCTTTGGAATTCTCACCACCGTGGCAGCTTTTTTGCCAATTGCATTTATAGATGGAGTACGTGGCCAGTTATTTGCTGCGATTCCTGTGGTTGTGATTCCTATTTTGATCTTTTCTTTAATTGAATCGAAATTAATTTTACCTGCACACCTTAAACATTTGAATTTCGGAAAAAACAACAGCGTAACAAAGCCTCAATTCTATCATGTGCCGTTATTAAAGTTACAACAATGGCAACAAGGTTTTGCGGATGGTTTTGAGCGGGCTGTTTTATATTTTTATCAACCAGTTTTAGTGTGGGTCCTACGTAACCGCTATTTATGTTTAGCCATTAGCGTGGGCTCATTATTAATACTTTATGCCATGCTAACAAGCGGTTGGACACGTTTTGTTTTTTTTCCAAAAGTGCAAAGTGAATTAGCGCGTGCGACATTAGAAATGCCGGTAGGAACACCTATAGAGGTGACGGACCGTTATGTTATTTCAATGGTTGATGCAGCAGAAGTTTTACAGAAAAAGTATGTGGATGATTCTGACGGTGAAAGCGTTATTCGTAATATTATGGCGACCACCGGAAGCAGTTCGAGTAGTTCTGGCGGGCATTATGGGCGAGTGATTTTTGAAATTACAGCACCAGAGGATCGTCAGTCTTCAGTCACAAGTCGTGATTTAGTGAATGAGTGGCGAGCTTTAATTGGGCCTGTACCCGGTGCTGAAACGTTGACTTTTCGTGCTGAAATCGGACATGTGAGTGACCCGATTAATATCCAATTACGCGGGCAGGAGTTCGTTGCACTTTCTTATGTCGCTGAAAAAATAAAAGAAAAACTCACTGAATACCCAACTGTTTTTGATATATCTGATAGCTACTCCGACGGCAAAGAAGCGTTACAAGTGCGCCTAAAAAATGAAGCGCATGTATTGGGTTTAACGCGTCAACAAATATTAAAACAGGTCAGTGAGGCTTTTTACGGTTATGAGGTACAGCGTATTCAACGAGGTCGAGATGACATTAGAGTGATGGTGCGTTACCCCGTAGAAGATAGAAAATCGATTCAGTCATTGGATCAGTTTTTAGTGAGCAATGAAGCTGGAAATCGCATCCCTTTATCACAAATTGCAGAACTCATTCCTGAAAATAGCCCTGCGAGTATTCGTCGAATTGATTTGAGTCGAACCGTGAGTATTCAGGCTGATGTGGATAAAAAGAGTACGAATATGTTGGTACTTCAAAACGAACTTAAGGTGTTTATCGATCAACTTCTGGTTCAATACCCCGATATTCGCTATTCCATGGAGGGTGAAGCAAAAGAGCAACGTGAATCTTTCGGCAGCTTGCAGTGGGGCTTAATGTTCGTCATGTTTATTATTTATAGCTTGTTAGCGATCCCTTTTAAATCCTATAGCCAGCCGATTATTGTGATGGCTGTGATTCCCTTTGGTGCGATAGGCGCAGTAGGAGGTCATTGGATTATGGGTATGGACCTTACCTTAATTAGCTTGCTCGGTATGCTTGCCTTAACGGGAATTGTGGTGAATGACAGTTTAGTGCTGGTGGATTTTATCAATAAACGACGATCTCAAACAGGTGATTTACTGGGCTCCGTTAGCCGTGCTGCTGTGGCGCGATTTAGGCCGGTGATTTTAACATCGCTCACCACATTCTTTGGTTTGATGCCCTTGTTATTTGAAGAGTCAACTCAGGCACAGTTTTTGATTCCGATGGCCGTGTCATTAGGTTTTGGGATTTTATTTGCGACTGCTATTACCTTGTTATTAGTACCTATTAACTATTTGGTTATTGAAGATATTAAGCGCTTTTGGAAACAATAAGTCTCAAACGAATGGGGCTTAATTAAGTCAAAAAACTCTAAAATCAGGTTGGGATGAGCAAAATGAATCCCAACAAACCTTGATACTATGCAGATGTTTGGACTCACTTCGTTCATACATATCCTTCAAAAAAGTAGTAAAGTCTACAGCGCGTACCACTCAAGTCTGGGACCTTTATGTGGGTTAGTTTATATCATTTTCTGATCGTTGCTTTGATTAGAATAACTAAGTTAGTGATACGTTTATCGTGCAAAGCTTTAAAACTTTGTGAAAAAAAGTAAAAACTTTATCACATGCAGAATTGAGTAATGTTTAATCAGGCTAAATAGATGCTGGTTTAACTGATATCTGCTAAAATCCCGCCTCAGTTTTTTATTTGTTTATCAGAATGAGGTTATATTTATGGCGTTGATACGTTGGGTTTTAGGTCGAATTATTCTTTTAGTTGATTTTTTGTTTAGCCCTAAAGGCGTAAAGCGCGATGCTCAACTACAAAGTGAATATGATCGTGAAACCTCTAAATTATCACTTTATCAGTATGCCGCCTGTCCTTTTTGCGTCAAAGTACGTTGGGCTATGCAACGTAACGCTTTAAAGGTTGAAACAAAAGACGCTAAACGTAACCCTCAGTTTGCGAAAGAGCTGGTTGAGGGTGGTGGCAACTTAAAAGTGCCTTGTTTACGTATTGAAGAAAATGATGGCACTGTTACGTGGATGTATGAATCATCCGATATCATTGATTATCTTGAGCAACGTTTTGAGCTAGTACCTGCTAGCTAGTGACCATCCAGAAATGACACCTACTGCGGACGCCCCAAAACCTGAAACTGGCAACCACAATATACAGTTGTTTAGAATAACTAAACGCCTATATATTGCGGTATCATTTTCAAACTCTGGAACGCCCTCGCTACGGCACTATTTCTAGATAGGCACTAACTAAAAACGGGCCATTGCTCAATAATATTGCCGTTATCATAAACGGCAATATTGCCAAACTGTAAAAATACAAACTCACTTTGTGTGGGTCGTAGAAAAACCCAATCATCTATTTTGAGTGGAATTGAGCCGGAACCATTTAGCATCTCCTGGTTTGTTGACCTACCATACACGGGATTAATTCTAAGTCCTGGTGGCGAAACTGGATTAGCTTTCCAATACCCGCCATACGTAAAGAAACTTTGTTTTAAATTAGGATTCCACCAAGACATTAAATCACCCAAGCTGTCGACACCTGGTATTTCTGTCTGGCTTAAATGCTTGAGTACAGGGGTGGCGATATAGCTAGCAGCTTGATGATCGGCCAAGCTAGCTATATCAAAGTCCATTGGTTTTACTAGGCAAGATCCAGCAGATAATTCATTGCAGGGAGAGTTCTTTATATAGGGTGCCTGAGTATGGAGCTGATAGCTTGGGCTTCCTCCGGTATTTAAGCAAAAGTCGTCTGGTAAAGGTTTACCTAGCGTCGACTTAATTACTTCGATCTTTTGACGATAGGTTGCTAATGCCGTGTCTAAATGTCCTTGGGCACTACCTGGTAATTTAACGACATGTGGCTCGTAACCCATTAGACCAGAAAGCGTAAATAAGGGTTCAGTCTCAATCGTTTTTAAAATTTCAATCAGCTCACTATCATGCTTCACACCACCTCGATGCAAACCTACATCAAGCTCAATATTAATACGCATAGCTTGCCCGGTCTGCTGTGCCAGCTGTTGGTATTGTATTAGGCGAGCAGGGGTATCGATTAACCACTGTAGCTGGTGCTGAGGGGAAAATGCTGACGGGCCTCTGTTTTGGTAAAAATATCGTGCTGCCTCAACAGGCATAGGTTTGCCCATTAATATGTCAGCACTTGGGATTTCTTGGCTCACTTGAACTAAAAACTGCTCGTTGAAAAGCATGAAGCGTCGGCTCTCGCTTATTTCGGAGACCAGTTTTAATAATGGAATTGAAGGAAGCGATTTTGCAACTATACGATACTGATAGTTCGGGTAAATATGTTCCTTTAGCGTATTAATGTTTTTAATTAATTTATTTTTATCAATGACCAGCGTCGGGCGAGCGTATTGTTTCTGGTGTAATGCTTTGGATAGATGTTCAAAATAAGGGTTGTGTGCTGCGCCCTGATCTGTTGGCCGTAACCAAGCAAGGCTCCCGAATGCTGCGAGGCCAATGCCACCTTTAATCAGTGTTCTTCTTGTTATTTTTCTATTTGGCATAACGATTAACCCGTTTATATATTTGTTTGTAGCTTGTGGGTGAACGAAGAGAATCCCAGCAATGTATATTTAGTGAAACTTTGTTGAGGGTTGAGTTGCTCACCCCAACCTATCTTTGGACGGTACAGCATTACAACCCAATACTTGATTAACTCAAACCAAATGTACGCATTAAATAAGGATTTAGAAACTTTCCTTGCGGGTCATAATGTTGCCTAACTTCTTGAAATTCTTTCCATTTAGGGTAGTTCTGTTCGAATTGCTTATTTGAGAAAGTATTAATTTTGCCCCAGTGCGGACGGCCTTGGTATTTTTGCAAAATTGGCTCAATTGCCTTGTACAGTGGGGTATGATCTTCTTCAAAATAACGATGAACGGCAATTGAAATCGTGTCTCTTTGATAGAAGGGGCTTAGCCAGATATCATCACCTTTAATAAAGCGACACTCGATTGGAAAGAATACTTCAGGGAATTTACTTTCTACCGCTAGTCGAACTTCTTGCAAAGCTTTGAGGCCTAGTTCGGCAGGTAGGTGATATTCCATTTCATTAAAACGAACATTTCTTTCTGAGGCGTAAATAGCATAAGAGTGATCGACGTTTTCTTCTAATTCGACAGTTTTCATATAGCTGCTCAGGATTAATTCTCTGAGTTTATTTGACCAAGATAAATAGTCTCGTGCAGACTTCAAATCCATGATGCCGCTGTTGCCATCAAGCTCTTCACTTTGAGAGCTTGGATCAGTTGTAATGTTTAATGAGTCGGTTAAAGCCATGCCTGTGAAGGGGAAATAATAAAATTCAAAATTACGATTAATACGAGAAAGTGCATCGGCTTGTGGTAATAAATCATCAAAGGGAAGCCATTGTGATTGTCGCTTAAGCTTAAAAGGTGAGGTGTTTTTCATGGTAATACTGGTGATAATTCCTAAAGCCCCTAAGCTGACTTGTGCGGCTTTGAATAGCTCCGTGTTTTCGTGCTGGCTGCAATGAAGTAAGTCGCCAGAAGCGGTTACGATATCCAATGCCTCAACATAGTGTGACAAGCTACCGAGTTCACGACCGGTGCCGTGGGTCGAAGTACAGATGCTCCCGGATAGTGTTTGTTGATCAATGTCAGGCATGTTAACTAAGGCTTGATTTTGAGCATTCAGCAATGGGCCTATTTCATGTAAGGTTGTTCCGGCATAAATAGTTGCCGTATTCTTTGCTGCGTTTACATCCTTCAAACCCGCCAATCGACGAATGGATAATAAGGTTTCATCGGTTGGGACGAGTTCAGAAAATGAATGGCCTGCGCCAACGGCTCTAATTTTTCCTCGACTATTCTTTATCAGGGCCTGAAGTGCGTCGATACTTTCCGGTGCGATGCGCTGTGATGGAAAGCATTGTTGATTGCCTGACCAGTTTTTCCAAGGGTATTTTTTGCTTGAAGTGGCGCTACCGGCAAAACTATTAGATGCCAAGGGAATGGAACTAGTGATAGTTCCAGCTATAAGTGACTTTATTAAGTGGCGACGATTCATTTTGCAGGGTTACTCATATAGATAATTAATGCTTCAATTTGTTCAGGGCTACATTCAAAGCATTGTCCAAAAGCTGGCATGCCTTGAAAGCCGCTCATTGCTCGATCCAGAACGGTGGCCATACCTTTTTCTAAAATAGTGCTCCAACGTTTTGTATCGCCTAACAGCGGTGCGCCTGTTGCTTCAAGTTCATGACAGTTCTTACAGCTACGTTGATAAATAGCACCTAGTTCTGCTGAAATTGTTACGGGTTCTGCTTGACTCTGTTTTTCGTCATTTTGAGGTGAACAGGCTGAAATAAGTAGGCTAAGGCCCAGTGTCAGTAACAAATTAAATGTTATTTTTATCATATTCTGTCTCTGTTAAGCATTAAAAAATACCGCCAAAGTTTTTAAACCTTTGTCGGGGTTTTCTTCTTTTATTTCGGGAGCAGTTGCAATGTTTTCGATTCTAGTGGCGTCTGGAAATAATGCCTCTAGTTTGGCTATAAACTCCTGTGAGGTGATCTGAGGGTTATTTAGACAAACAAAAAGACAACCTTTTTCAGTCAAACAAGCTCTACATCGATTAAGTAGTTTTTCGTAGTCTTGCCAGCCTCTAAATGATTTTTTCTGGTAAGGCGGCGGATCAATGATGATTAAGTCATAAGGCCCCATTTTAGAATACTGCTGAGCTGACTTTAAAATATCTCGTTTGTAGAATGCGGATTTCCCGCTAGAGAGATCATTTTTTTGGTGATTTCGCTGGGCTGTTTTGAGAACACTCGCCGCCATGTCCATATTAGTAACTTTATTTGCACCTCCAGCTAAGGCGAATAATGAAAATACACCCGTGTATGAAAATAAATTTAATACATTTTTATCTTCAGCGTGACGTTTTACCCACTCCCATCCTGCGCGCATATCCAGAAAAACGCCCGTATTTTGATTTTTACCTAGCGAGACTTGGCAGCTAAGCTCAGTGCTTAAATTTGACCAAAGTGTGATGGGGAACTCGTAGGGTGTTTGTTTGTCAGTATTTTGATCTACAGATATTCGCTCACAAAGGTTTCGTTGACAAAGAATATAGCTTGATAACTCAGGGCGAGTCCGGTTCTGAATCAAAATACATTCGATTTGTAATTGAGCATCAAATAATGCTTTCAATTCTATTTCAATTAATGGGTCTAAAGTTTCGGAAAAATTTTGCACAAACAGGTAAGGGGGATACCACTCAATATTTAGCTTTTCATAACCAGAAAAACTTTGGCCTCGACCATGAAAGACCCGTATGGCTTGTTTCGGGGACATTGCAAGATTGTTTGTGATTTCTTCTATCAAGTTGAATCTACTTCTTTGTAAGTGAATGGCTTAGGTGCTTTTAGCGCAATCCTGTTATGATAAGCCTTTAATTTTTAGGTGAAAAGGTTTAGCAATGATATACAAATGGGCAATCAACGTATTGTTCTTAGTGGCCAGTTTGAGCATTTGTTCGGGAGCGCTAGTCGCAACTGAGCTAAATCATAGCCCAGAACAAAAAGCTGCTGAGCAAAAGAAGGTAGAACAAAAAACAACCGCAAAACTTCAGGTTGTGACCACGTTTAGTATTCTGGCCGACCTGGTTCGGCAAGTGGGGGGGGAGTATATTGAGCTACAAACCTTAGTGGACTGGGATGAAGATGCACACGTTTATCATCCAACGCCTTCTGATGTTAGATCTCTCGCTAAAGCTGACTTGTTGGTAGTGAACGGCTTAGGGTTTGAAGGCTGGTTGGAGCGCTTAATATCTTCGTCAAAATTTGATGGTCAGTTGGTGACCGCGACATCGGGTATTGATGTTATTAAGCGTATTAGTAGTCATGATGGACATAATACTCATCACGGTCACAGTGAACATGATGGGCATGACGACCATAATGATCATGGTTCTCATAATAGCCAGAGTCAGCAAGGGGTCGACCCCCATGCATGGCATAGCCTAAAGGCGGTTAAGGTTTATATACAGAATGTTTTAAAAGCATTGACCAAACTGGATGGCAGTCATCAATCATACTATCAAGCTAACGCTTCTCAATACCTTGTTAAGCTTGATGATTTGGCGACGGAAACGAGTGAAAATTTAGCTAAATTAAGTGAGGTGCAGCGAAATATTGTGATGCCTCATAATGCTTTTGCTTATTTAGCGAGAGATTATGACTTACATGTTTATAGTTTAAAGGGAATTAATTCAGAGTCAGAAGCTTCGGCTGCACAAATTGCGCAAGTCATTCGAAAAATTAAAGCAGAGAATATTCATGCCGTGTTTTCTGAAACAACAGCAGATGATCGTTTAATTAAACTAGTGCAACAAGAAACGAACGCATTTATGGGGGGGGCTTTAATTTCAGGAGCATTATCAAGAAAGTTAGCGCCAACTTACTTGGATATGATGCGTTATAATATACAGAGCATTACCCAGGCCTTAGTAAAAGAAAATAATAACTGAGAGTAAGTTATGTCTATTGATTTATTAAGGTAGTAATTTCGGTGTGCTTATCAACCGGAATTCATTATTTTTATATCTCAGTTTGTTGATAAGGTATGAGTTTAACCCAAAACATGATCGCTTGTGGTTATTATGCGAAGGCGTTAATTAAAACTCTAGCTTCGGTATGCTTTGGTCTACCGTACAATGCACGACTCCGTCTTGTAGTGTTGCACTAATCTGGTCGCCCGCTTTTAATTTTTGGCTGCTAGTGATCACCTTCTTGTTATTTCCATTTTTATCTTTTTTGGCCAAAATGGCATAACCACGACCAAGCGTTGCTAGTGGGCTAGCTGTATTTAATGTTTGAGCCGCCAAGGATAAACGATGCTGCTGAGATTCAAGTAAACTGCTCTGTTTAATGAGTAGTTTTTCATAAAGATAACTGATGGCTTGAAGCTTTTGTTGTATTTCCTGTGCAGGTTCAAACTTTAAGAAGGTTTGAGTACATCGTTCATAACGGTGTTGCGCGTGGGTTAAATTACTCTTTAATGCTAAATTCAGTCTTGAAAATAGTGCGGTTATGGCTGCATTTTTATCATGGAGGACTTCGCCGGGGTGTTTTAATCGATGATGAAAATTGCTCAGTTTATCTGCGCGGTTTTGCAAATGTATTGCCATAAAGTATTGAAGTCGGCGTTGCTGTTGGTCTAA
>Ga0105350_10002305_pt1 | contig 11501 bp, 9 predicted proteins | sample EN1Hudsemesocosm_FD_83506 | JGI IMG/M metagenome (GOLD analysis project Ga0105350, IMG submission 83506) | Methane-oxidizing microbial communities from mesocosms in the Hudson Canyon - EN1E Hudson Canyon | ecosystem: Environmental > Aquatic > Marine > Cold seeps | place: Hudson Canyon...
CATGATATTCGTGGTCCACTAGGCGTAGTGATATCGGCTAACTCAATGTTGACACGTGAAACTCTCTCTGACCATGGAAAAATGCTTGTTAGTTTGGCATCTGAGGCCGCAGATGAAATGGAATCGTTATTAAATAGTTTATTAGATATTAGTTCGATTGAAAGTGCGAATATATCAATTAACTTTGAAAGAATTAATTTGACCTTATTACTAGGAAATGTTGTGCAAGACATGCGTTTGATTGCGCAAGATAAAATGCAGCAACTAGATTTAGAGGTATCGGTTCAGGAAATTTGGATTAATGCTGATAGTCTACGAATTAAAGAAGTTGTGCAGAACTTAATTTCGAATGCAATTAAGTACTCACCTCGAAATGAGAAAATATTGGTGTGTTTGTCGAGTAACCAAGCGAAAGCACGTATTGAAGTGATTGATGAGGCTGGAGGGGTTCCCACAGAAGAACAGCATTTACTCTTTCAAGCATTTTCAAAGATATCGACGCAGCCTACTGGAGGGGAGCAAAGTACTGGGCTAGGTTTATCTATTTGTAAAAAGATTATTGGCTTACATTTTGGTGAAATTAATTATCGCTCAAACCGGCAGGTTGGTAGTGTTTTTGAGGTAGTGCTTCCACTTTTTGAGGGTGATTGATTAAGGGGCTAATTAACTGAAGTCTACGTGGTAATGAATTGTTACAACTTGCAAAACTTCTACAACATACTTTTTAGCGGGCAGTCACTATTATTACATTATTGAAGTAAGGGGAAGCGATTCAGGCCCGCGACTCCCGAAACAACTTTTTTGAAATCTATGTTATTCTTGTTGTTATTGACCCAGCTAATTGCTGGGTTTTTTGTTTGTGGTAATCTTCTCTGGCGCTTCGTATCGTTATTTCCAGTATATGCTTTAACCACTATTTTAAATAGTCGACTTAAAAGCGTTAATGAATTGTTACAACTTGAAAAACTTCTACAACATACTTGTTGGTCAATTGCCTCTATTATTTAACCATTGAAGAACGGAAAGGCGATTCAGGCCCGACTTTCCGGAATAGAATTTTGTTGTAGTTTGCCCAACTTATGTTGGGCTTTTTATTGTCTCCAATAAATCATTAATGACTTTCGCAAACTCAGTACCTGAATCTTCTTGTAAAAAATGCCCACCTACTAATGTGACATGATTTAAACCTTTCGCGCCAGGTATTTTCTTTTGCATGTAAGTGTCTCCGCCTTTAGTGATTGGGTCACCATTGCTAAATGCTGTTAAAAAAGGTTTTTGCCACTTTTCTAAAATTTCCCAAGCAGATTTATTCGCTGCCGAGGCAGGATTATTCGGTGTCGTAGGCACCAGCGCTGGAAAGGCTCGCGTTCCAGCTTTGTATTTTTTTGAGGGGAAGGGGGCATCGTAAGCTCGTCGCTCATCTTTGCTAAAAGACTTAAAGCTTCCATATTCTACAATGCGGGCTATGGGAAACCAGGGACTATTTAAGGCAAAAGCTTTCCAAAGCTTGAAGGCGCTAGGAATCTTTTCCTCCCCCGTTGGAAGCATGCCGTTGCCAATGACGATGGCTTTAAAGCGGTGTTCGTGCTCAGCGGCTAAACGTAAGCCTAGTAACGAACCCCAATCTTGGCACACCAAGGTAATATTTTTTAGGTCAAGCTGTTCAATGAGAGAAAGTAACCAGTCGATATGCGTTTGATAGCTGTAGTCTGATATTTTTAATGGCTTGTCAGATTTTCCAAACCCAATTAAATCAGGCGCAATGACTCTATGGCCGGCAGCGGCACAAACAGGAATCATATAGCGGTATAAGTATGACCAGCTTGGCTCACCATGCAGCATTAAAACAGGGTCTGCTTTGGCGGGCCCTTCATCAACATAATGCATGCGTAAACCACCTACATCGAGATAATTTGCATCAAAGTGGTAATTAGGCAATCTGCTAAAGCGGCTTTCAGGGGTTCGGATATATGCGGTCATGAATAGCTCCTACGTGTTATGAATCTTATTTTGGAGAAAAATTGTTGGGGATAGTGTACTGCACAATTGAATGGCTGAAAGCGTTTAAAATGAAATTCTGTTTTTCGTAAATGTAAATCGGAATATATCGCGTGAATTCATCAGTTTTTAAAAACTTTCGTGAAAGGCTTGACCTGTGTCCTACACACAGGGTTAATCTTTATTCCAGATCAGAAACACACCCCTTATGTATATTTAGGATTATTGAGATAAATGACGATGCCGATTTATAAATTCATTAGACAAAGTTTTATAGTGATCATGCTATTAAGCTTTTCGGTATCTGTCTTAAGTAGTCAAATAGGGAGTATCCCATTTGCTTCTGATACGAATATAAATGTCATTGACCCTAGTGGTGAGGTTGGTATCAGTAATAGCTTAGGCAATGATCATTGCAATGAATTATCTAATACACAGCATTGCAACAATTGTTCTCATTGTACGGTGTTGTTTCTAACAACAATGATAGGTGATGTCACTAAGTTCAGCTACAGCCACCATTATTCGGCTTTTGTTCCTGTCATATCGATAGATATTCCGATAAAACCTCCACGAATGTAATACAGCAACGACCAAAGTACTCGAATTATTAAACGTTATCTGTATTACAAGCTTAGTTCGCTTTCGTTGTGCCGCATGCATAGCTCTTGAGCTAAGAAAAAACAAATTTGTGAGGAATTTATTATGAAATCTATTAAAACAATCGCTGCAACAATGATCCTATCTTTACCATTAGCTACTTTTTCACTAACAAGCTTTGCTGAAGGTGGATATGTCTGGGAACAGAAGGCGAATCAAAAGCATATTATGCTTAAAGAAAGTGCTGCCAAGAAGATGGGACACACGGCATCGCAACATAAATATTTTATGACCGAGGAGCAAGGTGTGGTGAATCACGCACAACAAGGCAAAATACATAGCCATGTAAAACCTCATATGAATCATATGGCAAACGATCATAAACGTGAAAGCGTTGGTTCAGGCAGTTAAGTTTAAAACTAGTTCTCTGTTATCTAGGCTTCCCCGCTCATATAAAGAAAGGGGAAGCTCTTTTCTCAAATTGATATTTACTTTTTGGCTTAGAATACTTAAGTCTAATCCACCGAGTCCCACATTTCTATTAAGTCACAAATAGAGTTACCATCCGGCGTACTGTCAGGCATTTCCTCCCATGCATCGGTCGCACGTTTCATATGATTGTGTAACTGTTGTAGTTCTAGTATCTTTTCAGCAGTTTCATCTAGATGTTTTATCACTATATCTCTCACCTTGCAGCAAGGTGATTTTCCTGTCTTAGACATGCCAATTATTTCTTGTATCTCAGAAATAGAGAAACCTAATTTTCTAGATTTCAATATGAATAAAAGGCGTTTCTCATCCTCTAATGAATAACTTTTGTAACCATTATCGATACTTTTACGGGGGGAGAGTAAGCCAATTCTAGTGTAGTACCTGACCGTATCAGCTGTTACATTCACCTTTCCTGCTATTTCATTGACTCGCATAACATTACCTTTGTAAATTTTAATCAATGGGCTTTAGTGAGATATACTTTATTTTTTGGGTTCATAGAGGGCTGTAACTAGCTGACTTCTTTCTTTCAAAATGTTTATTCTTACAAAAGCTTAGCGGCGTCGATGTTTAATGGAATGTCCTGGCTTTTCTAACAAAGGTTTTTCCGGCCACCGATGTCGGGGATATTTACCGCGCATTTCTTTGGCAACGTCAAAATAGGAAGTATTCCAAAAATTAGCTAAGTCACTTGTTGTTTGAATAGCTCTCTGTGCTGGTGAAAGTAGTTCAAATCGCAAAGGTACAGAATTACCACCAATTCTTGGGGATTCGATTTCCCCAAACATTTCTTGGAGTCTGACAGATACCGTTGGCCCTTGGTTTTTATCGTAAATGATAGATATTTTTTTGTCACTGGGTGTAACATACATCAAAGGTGCTTCTCGCTCTAAGATTTGTTGCTCCTCCCACGATAAAGTTTCTTTGATTAGCTCGAAGATATTGACCTTTTTTAGTTGCTCTAAGCTTTTTATATTTGATATATAAGGGAGCAACCATTGGTCAGCACTTCGAATCAAGGCGTCTGGTGTTAGCTTCGGAAACCGTTCAAGAACTTCTCCTAACCAGGTGGCCCTGGCTAACCATTCCTCACATTTTGCTGACCAATTTAGTATTTTAAGGCCTTCTGATTTTAAAAGACTATTTAGGCATTTGTGAAACGCTTCCGCTGGAATGTTCGTTAAAGGTTTAGATCTTAAGGTTATTGATTGATAGTTTGAAAGCCTACGCCCAATAATGTTTTGTTTTTTATCATCAAGCCGGTATTCATCTTTATCTATAATTAAATGCCCAACACTTTCATGTATGTCTTCGAGTGTTATAGCTGCTGCGCTAAAAATATGACCTTCTTTTTTTTGTGCATTGCAGTCGCTAATCACTAACCAGTCAGAGCCAAAAAGAGAGTCGCCATCAAATAATTGTACGCCTTTTCCATTTGCGAGTTGGTAGCGGCCGCAGATTGCTGAGCGTCTTTTAGCTAGACGGTCAGGGTAAGCGAGCAACAGAAGTTTTCCTACGTGGTCTTGTAGATCAGCAAGTGAGTATGTTGTTTGAACTGAGGTGTTTAAGTTATTTTTTAAAGATTTAGTCGTACTCAGAACTTGTTCTGCGATCGCGCCTTTTAATGGCCATGATTGAAGTGCTGTTTTTCTATGTGACTTGTAATCTTGTAGCGCAATTAAACGTTCAGTGATGTCTACACCGCTTCGATGATAAAAAATATCATTTTCAGATAGTAATGCCGCCAGCTCACACGCCATTCCTTTTTCCAAAGTACTTTGTGCCAGCAACAACATGGTGGCTAGCCTGGGGTGTAGTCCTAGTTTAGAGGCTTTCGTTCCTAGTGCTGTGATCTTGCCCTGTTCACTCACTAAGCCTAAGGATGTTAATAATTGTTTGGCCGAGTCAAAGTGGGCAGAGGGTGGAGGGGTAAGCCAGTTTATGGTCTGGTAGTCAATTAAACCCCAAGCGAGTAGGTCAAGTATTAAGCTTGCTAAGTCAGCGGATAGAATTTCTTCGCCTTGAAAGTCTTTAAGGGAGTGTTGCTTGGATTCACTCCATAAACGAATACATGTGCCCGCTTGTAATCTACCTGCACGGCCTTTGCGCTGATCTGCTGAAGCTTTAGATATGTAAGCAGTCTCTAATCGAGACATACAGCTCACAGGGTCATAAACCGATACTTTCTCTAAGCCGCTATCGATTACACACGTCACGCCTTCGATAGTTAAACTTGTCTCTGCAATGTTAGTGGTAAAAACAACGCGTCGTTTTCCTGACGGATCAGGTAACAAGGCTTGTTCTTGTTGGTTGATAGATAGACCGCCATAAAGTGGTAAAAAAACTAAGTTATCCTGGTCGTGAAATGTATTTTCAGCCTCCGAGATGCATCTTTTTATGTCGGCTTGGCCAGGGAGAAATATTAGCGTATCTCCCTTTGTATTGGTCAATAATGCTGACCTTAACGCTTTTATTACCTTCAAACTAAGATAACTATTATCAGTATGTAAATAGTCAACGCTAACGGGGTAGACTCGTCCTGGGCACTTGATTATAGGCGCAGAGTCTAAATACGAAGCGATTTTGTCAGTGTCTATCGTTGCTGACATGACGAGTAACTTTAAGTCTTCACGTATCGTTTGCTGAACTTCCAACGCCAACATCAAAGCTAAATCTGTATGAATAGACCTTTCGTGGAACTCGTCAAGAATGATAAGACCAACACCCGTTAACTCTGGGTCGCTTTGTAGTCTTCTTGTTAGGATCCCTTCTGTTACGATCTCTAGAATAGTGTTTTCAGATACCCGTCGATCATTTTTTACTTGATAGCCAATTCGCTCGCCAACTTTTTCACCGAGTTGCTTCGCTAAATAATAAGCGATGGTTTTAGCTGCTACGCGTCTAGGTTCAAGCATCACAATTTTATTACCGGCGAGCCAGTCAGCATTGATAAGACTTAAGGGTAAAACAGTGGATTTTCCTGCACCAGGCTCTGCTTGCAATACAAGGTTATTATTGTGTGATAGGCAGTCGGATACTTGTGGTAAAAATTTGGTTATGGGAAGCAAATTAAAACTCTACGGGAATTAAGTTTATGAAGTTAGGCACATACAAATCAGTGTTAGAAATGTGATTATCAGGTCAATTTACAATACCTGGAGCATCTAATCAAAAATCTTGGTATTTGTTTATCAGTTATGTTCAGAGACAGCCAAGGTAAGCGGTAGATTTTGGTTTATTGATCATGGCTTAAAATAAGAATAATATTCATGTTTTGAATGTGTAGAGGAAGAGTTGGGTGACTGATAGAAATTGGATGCTTTACGGTTGTACTGGTTATTCAGGAAAACTAATCGCTAGAGAATGCTATCGTCAGGGGTTAAAGCCAATTTTGGCCGGTCGTTCAGAGTCAAAGGTAAAGCTGGTTGCAGAAGCGTTGGGCTTTGAATATCGAGTATTTGATTTAGCTGATGCAAAGCAGGTTGAAAATGCACTCGCCGATTGCTTCATGATTTTTAATGCTGCCGGCCCATTTACCCAAACCTGTGAACCCGTACTGAAAGCCTGTCTAAAACAAGGTGTCCATAACCTTTCTTTAGTGGGGGAAATTCCCCTTTTAGAGACTCTTCAGCAATATGACCAAGCTGCAAAAGATGCGGGTATTACTTTAGCGGTTGGCTTGGGTTATGACGTTATTCCCACTGACTGCTTAGCAAATTTGCTTAAAGAGCGGATGCCCGATGCAACTCACTTAAGTGTCATGATGCAAGGAGCAAGTCATATGTCACCAGGGTCAACTAAAGAAATGATCGAACAGCTGGGCGAGCAGCCTTTTTGGTCAAGAAAAAATGGCGAATTGCTTGAGAGTAAAGCCAAAACTAAAAAAATTGATGTTGGTCAGGGTGAAGCTCACGCCATGACGATTGCTTGGGGAGATATTTCCAGTGCATATTTTTCCACGAAAATTCCTAACATTGAAGTGTATGCCACCTTGAGTCGAGTTGAAATATTGATGATGCAGGCTATTTCAAAACTCAAACCTATTATTCGAATTAAGCGAGCTCAAGGCTGGATCAATAAAATAATTGATTTGACCGTAAAAGGCCCAAGTGACTTTGTGTTAGAAGAAACGCCAGTGTATTTTTTAGCTGAAGTTAAAAACGCTGAGGGGAAATCAATCCAAGCTAAACTCAAAACGGCTTCAGGTTATAAGCTCACTTACCTTGGTGCGGTCTTTAGCATTAAATACGTTCTGGAAAATGCCGTGAAATCCGGTTACCAAACCCCCGCGCAGCTGTTAGGTTCTAATGCGATAGAACAAATTGAGGGCTCATCAAAAATTCAAGTTGTTTAAGTACTCAGCTTTATGCCTATAGAGAGGCAATAAAAATCTAAATGATACAGATATCCGAAAGGTTGTTCTTTGGAGCTTAAGGCGAGACATGTATCTTCCTCCAAGGTTGGGCTTGCTCTAGCTCAAAGGCAAGTTCTAACAGTGTGCGTTCTTGTCCATGTCCTGCCATGAGTTGAACAGAAATTGGTAGATTGTTTTTAGTGCTTCCCATTGGAAGAGATAAAGCCGGCCCGCCACTAGTATTCGCCCAAGGCGTAAAATTAGCGTATTGGATTAGTCGCTCTAAAAGCTTATCAAAATCAATTGTAGGGCTAATATACCCCAACTTTGGTGTCGTGTGCGCTAGGACAGGTGTTAATAGAACGTCATATTGATTAAATGCCTTGGCGTACTCTTGGTACGTTTTTCTGAGGCGGTATAGAAAAAGTGGCGTTTTATGGAAGTTCTTTTTATATAAGTTGGTTAGCCCCATGCTCAGATTATCTAACTGTGCAGGGTCAAAGCTTTGGTTCATGGTGACTTTTCCCGTATTTTTCACCAAAAAAGCGAGCATAGACCAATAAAGTCCAAAGTCTTCCATAAAAGAATGGTTAATATAATTAGGCGCTTCTTCTACTTCGTGGCCGAGCTCTTCAAGGAGTAATCCGGTGCTTTGAACAGTGTTCTTTGTGTTTCTGTCAGTAGTACTGCCATTCATCGGATTAATAATTATGCCAATTCGTAAGCGCTTTTTATTTGGGCCTTCAACAAGGCCTATCGGCGGAAGACGGGTATTTCGATAGTATTTTTCAGCTTCTGCATGAAAATAGGCGGTGTCACGAACGCTACGGCTGACAATGCCTTCACTTATTATTTTAATGGGAAGCAGTTTAGCTTGTTCTGACTCAATATGACGACCTCGACTTGGTTTTAAACCGATTAAACCACAGCAAGCGGCAGGAATACGAATCGAACCACCGCCATCATTTGCATGAGCAATTGGAACAACGCCTGCAGCAACGAGTGCAGCCGACCCCCCTGACGATGCCCCGGTTGAATAGTCAGTATTCCATGGGTTGCGTGTAGGTTCTGTGTGTACTGGTTCCGTTGTCGCATTAAACCCAAATTCAGGTAGGGTACTTTTTCCCAGAACGGAAAAGCCTAGGCTTAGGTATTGTTGGGTATATGAACCGTGTTGCTTTTCTGGTTTCGCTAAAATGGCATTCGTACCATGCTGTGTAGGAAGGTTTTGAACGGGAGTATTGTCTTTAATAAATGTCGGAACGCCAGCAAAGAAACCGTCATTTAAGGTTTTGGCTTCCTCAATTGCGCTTTCAAAGCAATCTAAAGCAATGGCATTAATTTTGGGTTCAATAAGTTGAGCGCGAGTAATGGATGCTTCGATCACCTCTTTAGGGCTTAATGCTTTTGATTTGAGTAGTTTGCTTAGTGCAATACCATCATGATCTGCTAGCGCATCATCATTGAATGTGTGAAACGTATTATTATTTTTCATTTTAATTACGCCTATTCATCAAGTTAACCAGTTTGAGGTTACTATTGATTACTATAAAACGGCAACATTTTATCAAATGAAAGATAGGGGATTGTAGAAGTCAGAAATGAATGAAAGGAGTTAAGGTTGGTTTTGGTAGTTGGTTTTGAGGAAGGAAAGGCTAGATCCTTTAGCCTGAACTTTATTGTTTTACCGTTTAGCGGTATCGAAGAATAATGCCGTGGCTATCGCCCTTTGAGGAAGCTGATTCAAGTTTGTAAAACTCTTCGTTACTAAGTTTGTCCGTCCAAACAATAACAGCATGACACGTGCCTGCATTGAGTGCTTTTTCGGTTAATTCGAAAGCAGAATAGTTATCGTTCGACCGTAAAATCATGATGTCTTCCGTTGCTGAGGTATCATGCTCTTGTCCCCATTGCTTTAGGAGTTGGATTGGTGGATCTACCCATGCTAACCAACGATGATCCTGATTTAGATGGGTTAACATCGGAAGCAAAAGTTGAATGCAGTCTGCTTTATCTCTAGTGAGGATAATTTCAGTTACATTTGCCTCATGCGTTTCTGTTTCAGGCTCAGATTTATGCTCAACTTTAAGTGACTCACCCGTCTTTAGATTAGCCTTAGTTTTCAGTTCTATTAAAGCTGGCTTTTGATTGTTGGGTTCGGCTATCTTTGGTTCTGTAAAATTATCGAGAGTATGTAAATGATTATTCTCATAAAGTGATTCGTAGGTTGTTTCATACATAGAAAGCTGTTTCATTGCATATTCTCCTTTCGAATGACGCCGACACCTAAGCCTTCAATGAATAATTCTTGCTCCCGAAGATCAATGACAATCGGATCAAACTCTTCATTTTCAGCCAGTAATTCAACCATATGTTTGTTTTTATTTAAGCGCTTTACCGTGACTTCTTCACCAACCCGTGCGACTACTATCTGACCGTTTTGTGCTGTGTTTGTTTTATGAACGGCGAGTAAGTCACCGTCTAGAATGCCAATGTCTTTCATGCTCATGCCCCTTACTCGCAGTAGAAAATCTGCTGAGGGGGAGAAAAATTCAGGCGCTAGAGAACAATAATCTTCAATGTTCTCTTCACCTAAGATAGGGTTACCCGCAGCGACCTGGCCAATAATAGGAAGCCCTTCGGGAACATCACTTTGGGGAAGTCGAATACCTCTGCTTGCGCCCGGAACAATTTCAATTGCGCCTTTTTTTGCTAGTGCTTTAATATGATCTTCTGCTGCATTGGCCGAGCGAAAACCCAAGGCTAGCGCAATTTCAGCACGTGTTGGTGGGTAACCTGTTTCTTCAATATTTTGTTTAATTACATTGAGTACTTCAGTTTGCCGGTTTGTTAATTTGATCATATTGTTTGTTCCGTTTGATATTTGTTCCGTTTCATACTTATTCTGATGGGTACTTATTAAATGTTTTATTTTTAAACTTTCTGTTTAAGTATCCAGTACCTGTAAATGTATACAGTGTTTTGCCTTTTGTAAACTATTTGGAATAAAGTTTCCCAATTAATTTATTGAAACCTGCTCAGCAGCACTGCATGATCACCTTTTATTTATATGAAAGTTTTTGGAGATTGTTTTGCGCATTCCTTTTTTATTGCTTGGTTTAAGTTTTCTTTCGACTCCATCATGGGCCGATTTTGATGCTGAGGTGGGTTTAGAGACCCGTTATTTTTTCGAAGAAGGTTTGTCAGAGCAAGACAAACTGCACCCTTCTATTCGAACAGAAATTACCTATCAGAATGAATGGGGAGATAATAGTGTTGAGGTGATAGGTTTTGGGCGTTATGACCAGCAAGATTCAGAGCGATCGCATGCTGATATTCGTGAGGCTTCTTTAACGCATGTGGGGAATGACTGGGAACTTAAAGTTGGCATCAGTAAAGTTTTTTGGGGCGTGACTGAATCTCGACATTTGGTCGATATTATTAACCAGACAGATGCCGTTGAAAGTCTAGATGGTGAAGACAAGTTAGGTCAGCCTATGACCAAATTTTCGTATGAGCAGAGTTGGGGAACTGTAGATCTATTCTGGTTACCTTACTTTAGAGAGCGCACATTTGGAGGGGAAGATGGTCGCTTGGGCTTGCCTTTAGTCGTGGATACCGATGAAGCAATTTATGGATCAAGCGCAGAGCAATGGCATAGTGATTTTGCTGTCAGGTTTTCTCATTACATCGGTGATTTTGATTTTGCTATATCGCATTTTTCTGGCACAAGTAGAGATCCGGTTTTAATATTTAATAATGATCCTTTTAACCCTAAATTTTTACCTGCCTATTATACGATTGACCAGACAGGTTTAGAGCTTCAATATATTTATGATGAATGGTTGTTTAAGTTTGAAGGTATCACCAATTCTGGTTTAGAAGAGCGTTTTAGCGCGGCGGTTTTTGGGCTTGAATATACTCAGGTGGGGATTTTTGAAAGCAGTGCTGATTTGGGTTGGTTAGTTGAATATCTCTACGATGACCGTAAAGAAGCTGCGCCTCACAGTTTTGAACAGGACGTTTTTGCCGGTTGGCGATATGCATTTAATGATGC
>Ga0105350_10002310_pt1 | contig 11484 bp, 10 predicted proteins | sample EN1Hudsemesocosm_FD_83506 | JGI IMG/M metagenome (GOLD analysis project Ga0105350, IMG submission 83506) | Methane-oxidizing microbial communities from mesocosms in the Hudson Canyon - EN1E Hudson Canyon | ecosystem: Environmental > Aquatic > Marine > Cold seeps | place: Hudson Canyon...
CGGCTATTACATTCGGAGACAACCGCACAGCATTGAGTTTTGGCGAGCAAAAAATCAACCTTCATCCAGCCGCCGCTCCTTTAACACCTCATGCCAAACTCCCTACCCCTGGGTCGGCGGATATATGCTTAATTACGCATCTTCCTTTAGCTTCAGCAATGCATCACCTGCAAGAAAAAGGCGTGGTGATTGAATTGGGGCCCGTAGCACGGACTGGAGCCGTTGGCGTTATTGAATCAATTTACTTTCGCGACCCAGATGACAACTTGATTGAGGTAGGCAAATATAGTGATTGATTCGTCAACACTGTTTTTTGTTGGTTTTGTTTCGAACTTACTTTCATCTATGTCGGGCGGAGGCACGGGGTTACTCCAGCTCCCTACCATCATCTGGCTGGGATTACCTTTTAAAGTAGCCCTGGCAACCCATAAGGTAACCACCGTAGCGATGGAGATTGGCGCAACTTTTTATGCCTTTAAGCGCAAGAACCTGCACCGTGACTTGGTCATTTTATTGCTCGTTGCTGGCTTACCTGGTGTATTGCTTGGAGCTTATATCGTACTATTAATCCCGCAGGAAGCAGGAAAACTTGCATTGGAGTTATTAACTATATCTATTGGTTTATTTTCATTCTCAAATAGAACCGTTGGTTAAGACGTTCTAGAGGAAGGTGAGCACACCCACAAGAGATACCTAACAGGGGCAGCCATTGTCTTTTTCATCGGCATCATTAACGGGTCTTTGACTAATGGCACTGGCCTTATGGTGACCATGTGCCTCATTCTATGGTTTAAACTAGATTATCGTCTAGTAATTCAACACACGTTGGTGGTTGTGGGTGTGTTTTGGAATGCAATAGGCGCCGGGAGCCTTGCTAGCAGTGGTTGCCATATTGTCTGGTATATACCTTATTTATTAATAATTTGGTTAAGCGAACTAAATAGCGAAACTGTCTAATTTTTGCAGTATACTTTTTTCATGACCCATGCAATCGACAACCCCTATCCGCCTCGCAGTTGGCTGCAGAGCAACATAAAATCTTTGTATATCATTACTTTGATGATCCTCCTACCGATGTGGGTGCTGGCCAGTTTTTATGTATTTACAAATCAAGCTCACAGGAACCTACATCAGTTCATACGCAACGACGTCCTTCTATTTGCCGACAGCTTAGAGAGCGAGTTAGAGAAATACCGCTCTATTCCTAAAATGTTGATGATGGATGTCGCGTTAACAAACAGTGTCTCCAGTCCAAACCTTTTTAACAGCAATCATATCCACAATTATCTGCAGCATATTCGCGCCACCACCAACTCGGACGAAGTGTTTCTGTTAGACATTCAAGGGCACACCCTGGCCTCTACAAATATTGATAATGAAGGTATAAATTACGCCCATACGCCATTTTTTCAAGACGCTGCAGACGGCAATTCAGGAGGATTTTTCACCATGGGGGTAAACGCCGGGATACGTGGTTACTATTTCAGCGAGTCTTTGATTAATAGTAGCTCTGGAACTGTTATTGGTGTCATTGTAATCAAAGTCAACATGGCTCGCTTAGAACGTGACTGGCTGAACAAACTCACACCAATGATGATTGCCGATGAAAATCAGATCATTATCGCCTCCAGCACTGCGTCTTGGTTGTTTACTAGCCGCCAACGTTTAACTAATGATCAAAAGCGGCGTATTAAGCTAACTCGTAAATACCCAACGACTTCGTTCCCTATATTACCCATAGAAGTCATCCGAAATATCGAAGGCGCAGAGATAGTTAAGTTACCTAAACTGGGTTACGAACGAGTATTGGAAACCTCACATTTCCTGCCAGATCTGGGGTGGACCTTATATGCACATGGTGATTTAAAGCAACTTGATTTACCGATACGGCGTAACACAGGTTTGTCGGCCTTATTGGTTATGTTGACACTTTCGTTAGCCTATCTAGCGACACAACGGCGTCTACAGTTCAACGAAACTTTAGTGCGACGTGAGATTAATCAAACCCGTTTACAACAAGCCAAAGATCTACTTGAAGCCCGTGTCGAAGAACGCACCCAAGAGCTGCAAGCCAGTAACCTTGAGCTCAAACAGACCCAACAGGAGCTTATCCATTCGGCCAAACTCGCTTCCCTTGGACAGTTGGCGACCAGCGTGACCCATGAAATTAACCAGCCACTGACAGCTATTCTGACCTCGGCAGACAATGCGGAGCAGTGGTTAGGGCGAGGCCAAGTTGAAAAAGTCCAGGATAAGCTTGCTCAAATTAAAACCCTGGCCCAAAAAATGGGTCTCATCACCTCCCACTTAAAAACCTTTGGCCGCAAGACCGATGATAAAAACGATTGGATTTGCCCACAAATTGCCTTAGACAACGCCTTCGCCTTATTACACACCAGAATTAACCAAGAACAGGTGGAAACGGTGGTCGAAGACCTGTCGAGCTTTCAAGTATTGGCCAACGACGTACGTTTAGAGCAAGTATTTATAAATTTGATTAGCAACGCCTTAGATGCAATGCAACTCAGCCAATACAAACGCCTAACGGTGTATTGTGAAACGGATGCTAAAGCGGTAGACATCCATTTTTCCGATACGGGCAGCGGAATTGATAACGATCACTTACTGCAATTATTTGACCCATTTTTTAGTACTAAAGATGTTGGTGTAGGTCTAGGTTTAGGCCTTACAATATCTTACAGTATCATTAAAACCATGGGCGGCCATTTGAGCGGCCGCAACTCTGCCACGGGCGCGGTGTTTAGCATCCGCCTACGTGCCGCCAGCAAAAGCGACAGAATCCTATGACTTTACCCACCATTTGTGTAGTCGATGACCATGAAGAACTCCGCAACTCATTAGTAGAAATGCTCGAGTTGGCGGATTATCAGGTCACGGCATACGCCAGTGCAGAATCCGCTTTGCCTCGTCTATTAGAGACCTGGCCCGGCATTATCATCAGCGATATTCGTATGCCTAATATGGACGGCTTTGCTTTCTTGACCGCCCTCCAAGAACGAGACGTCGACTTGCCAGTGATATTGATCACCGGCCATGGCGATATTCAGATGGCCTTAGGCGCAATCCGCAGTGGCGCTTACGACTTTATTGAAAAACCATTCCGCCGTGAGCATTTGCTGGAAGTCGTTAAACGTGCCTTAGACAAGCGTCAACTAGTGATGGAAAACCGGCAACTAAAGGCCGCCATCGCGGCTCAAGATCACGAGGCCATCATCGGCCAATCAAGCGCCATCACTGCTCTAAAACAAAAGATCACCCGCTTAGCGCAAGCCGACGTTAACACCCTTATTTGTGGTGAAACCGGTACCGGAAAAGAGCTAGCTGCTCGCCGTTTGCACGAACAAAGCGGCCGTTGCAACGGCCAGTTTGTAGCCATCAACTGTGCGGCTCTGCCAGAATCAATGATGGAAGCGGAGTTGTTTGGCCATGAAGCAGGTGCCTTTACCGACGCTAAAAAAGCCCGTATTGGAAAATTCGAATACGCCCACAAAGGCACTATATTCTTGGATGAAATCGAGAGTATACCACTGTCACTGGCAGTAAAAATATTACGTGTGCTACAGGAACGTAAGGTCGAGCGCCTCGGTACCAACAACTCTATCGACATCGATATCCGCGTGGTAGCCGCTACCAAAGCCGACCTTAAGGCGCTGGCCCAAGAAGGCAAATTTAGAGAAGACCTGTATTACCGACTCAACGTGGTTGAATTGCATTTGCCGCCGTTACGCCAGCGCGATGACGACATATTGCTACTGTTTCGCTATGTTACTGCCCAAGCTAGCGAAAAATTCAACCTGGCCGAGCCAACACTCTCGCTGCATGTTATCGATACCTTAATGCAGCACCCATGGCCGGGTAACGTGCGAGAACTGATTAACGTGGCCGAGCGTTTTGTGCTCACCGATACCTTAATAGACCAGAATACCCTCGCCAATTGGCAGACCGAAACCGGCAATACCAGCTTACCTGAACGCATGGAGTGTTATGAGAAGCGTCTCATCGAAGAAGCCCTATCTCAAGCACAAGGGTCTATTAAGCGCACCTACGAAGGTTTAGGCATCGCTCGTAAAACCCTGTATGACAAGCTGACAAAATACAACTTAGACCGTCATCGCTTCTTAGATGATTAATATGTGTGGGTTTCCGCACACTTAGCCACAAAGGTGTATAGATTGCCTCACACAATCAAACAATAGTAATTAATATATTATTGTTTATCAATTAGTTATGTTTTGGCATGGAAGTTGCTATTTGAACCTCAGTAGTTCAACTACGCTAGTACTAATAATTGTAATAATAAAGAGGTTCACTATGAAGATGTATTTAAAAACCGCACTAGCCAGCGCCATGGCTGTGGCTTTAGTTGCCACCCCAGCTCAGGCTAGCGATGTGTGTCAAGATGGCGAAATCGTCATCAAGTTCAGCCACGTAACCAACACCGACAAGCACCCTAAAGGCATTGCTGCCACCGAGCTTGCGGCTCGTGTAAACAGCGAAATGGATGGCAAGGTATGTTTGGAAGTTTACCCAAACTCTACGCTATATGGTGACGGTAAAGTGCTTGAAGCCTTGTTGATGGGTGACGTACAATTGGCCGCTCCCTCCTTATCTAAGTTTGAGAAGTACACTAAACAATTCCGCCTTTTTGATTTGCCATTCATGTTTAAAAACATTGACGCGATCGACGAATTTCAAGCCTCCGCATCAGGTCAAGCGATGAAGCAATCTATGACGGGGCGCGGTTTGTTAGGACTTGAATTTTGGCACAACGGCTTAAAGCAGTTATCTGCCACCAAGCCATTATTAGCACCTACTGATGCTGCCGGCTTGAAGTTTAGAGTACAAGCTTCTGATGTGTTGGTTGCCCAATTTAAAACGCTGGGTGCCGTGCCACAAAAAATGTCATTCTCTGAAGTTTATCAGGCTCTACAATCTGGCACTATTCAAGGCCAAGAAAACACTTATTCCAACATATACGGCAAGAAGTTCTTTGAAGTACAGGATAGTGTCACCGAGTCTAACCACGGTGTAATAGACTATTTGGTAATCACCTCTTCGGAGTTCTGGGGCGGACTACCCAACGATATTCGCAACCAGTTGGAAACCATTTTGCGTGAAGTCACTGTGTCTCGCAACGCTAAAGCCTTTGGTGTAAACGAAGCCAACAAACAGGCTATCCTAGACGCTGGTAAAGCCATCCATATCCTAACAGATACCCAACGGGCCGAATGGAAAGCTGCCATGCTACCTGTATGGGATCAGTTCAAGGATGACGTAGGTCAGGAAAACATTGACGCTGCTCAAGCTATTAACGCGCAATATTAATTATTGCTGTTAACTAGTCTCACGCCCCCAGTTTACTGGGGGCGTCTCTATTAAATCTTAGGTGGTATTTATGCCCACTCCCGCACTGTCCAAACTTAGCATTGCAGATCGCCTCGAGCGCAATTTTATTGCCGTTTTGCTCGGTTTGATGACCATGATTACTTTTACCAATGTGGTTATAAGAAAACTGCAGGAAGTGGATTTTTGGCGCAGCGAATGGTTTGCCCCGTGGGCAGAACCACTGTCTACCTTTGGTCTGCAATCCCTAGAGACCACAGTGTTTTTGTTTGCTTGGTTGGGTATCGTCGGCACCGCCTATATGGTGCGTATCAAGGCCCAACTGGGTGTTGATGTGGCGCTCAATTACCTATCACCAGCCTGGCGCAAGGCCGCAGCGTTGTTGGCCGTGAGTGCTTGTTTACTCTACACCTTATTATTAGTTAAGGGCAGCTGGGACTATTGGGCCCCATTTGCTAATTTACCACCCACCGAGGGTCGCATTTGGCCTGAGGGTTTTAAAGGTCGCTACTTGAGCCAGGGATATTACGAAGTCAATGACATTGTGATGCCCGCCTGGGCTCAGTTTTTGGGCGACTGGTTTAACGAGGGCGAAGATTACGAGAAGATCCCCCGCTTTATCCCCTATTTTGCCTTGCCGTTTGGCATGGCCTTATTGTTATGGCGCTATCTAAGGGTAGCTGTAGACGTGATGCAGGGCAAAGCCAATATGATTATTGCCAGCCACGAAGCCGAAGACTTGGTTGATCAAGCCGCCGCCGCTGCAGACAAGGATTAAACCCCATGGAAGCCCTATATTTATTTATCTTGGTTATTTTATTGCTCTTGGTAGGTGTGCCTATCGCTGTATCACTTGGCCTAAGCTCTATTCTGTTTTTGTTAGTGTATTCCGACAGTTCCCTCGCATCGGTTGCACAAACCTTATTTTCGGCCTTCGAAGGCCACTATACGTTACTCGCCATACCCTTCTTTATCTTAGCCTCTAGCTTTATGTCTACCGGCGGTGTGGCTAAACGTATTATCCGTTTCTCGATTGCTTGTGTAGGCCACTTTCACGGTGGTTTAGCCATTGCTGGTGTCTTTGCGTGCATGATGTTTGCGGCCCTTTCTGGCTCGTCGCCAGCCACTGTAGTCGCCATTGGGTCGATTGTGATCGCCGCCATGCGCAAAGTTGGCTATAGCAAAGACTTTGCCGCTGGCGTTATTTGTAACGCCGGCACCTTGGGAATCTTGATTCCACCTTCCATCGTGATGGTAGTTTATGCCGCCGCTACGGATGTATCGGTGGGACGTATGTTCTTAGCAGGCGTCATACCGGGTTTGCTGGCCGGTACTATGCTCATGGTGGCTATTTATTTTTATGCACGCTACAAGGGCATGCCTAAAGGTGAGTGGGCTGGCTGGAGCGAAGTATTGGATGCGGCCCGTGGCGCTAGCTGGGGTTTGTTCTTAGTGGTGATTATTCTTGGCGGAATTTATGGTGGTTATTTCACTCCCACGGAGGCGGCTGCAGTGGCGTCGGTTTACGCCTTCATCGTGTCGATGTATATCTACCGAGACATGGGACCGTTAAAAGGCACTGCAGGCGGAGCGCCCTTGTCGCTCGCCAAACACCCACAAGCCTTGTTTACCGCTTGGTTTCACAAAGACACGCGGGAAACCTTGTTTGAGGCGGGCCGTTTGTCTGTAACCTTGTTGTTCATCATTGCCAACGCCCTCATTCTAAAACACGTACTTACCGACGAACAGATTCCACAAACCATAGCCACAGCTATGCTTGCGGCAGGCCTTGGCCCGATTATGTTCTTGGTGATGGTGAACGTGATCTTACTGATTGGTGGCCAATTTATGGAGCCTTCTGGCCTCATCGTTATTGTTGCGCCCTTGGTATTCCCTATTGCGATCGAGTTGGGTATCGACCCCATCCACTTAGGAATAATCATGGTAGTGAACATGGAAATAGGCATGATCACACCACCGGTGGGGCTCAACCTGTTTGTTACCTCGGGAGTGGCCGGCATGTCGGTCATGCGGGTGGTGAAGGCCGCCACGCCGTGGCTAGCCATCCTGTTTGTATTCCTGATTATGGTGACTTACATTCCGGCACTATCAACCTTCTTGCCCACTTACTTTATGGGGCCAGAAATTATCACCAAATAGGCATCAAGAACGCAAGTCAGACACCAAGTTCTTAATGTCTTGGTGTTCTGGCATGGGTTTAGGCTTGGCTAGCGTGGATGCTTGACCATGCTCCTCTAACTTAAAGAACTGCATTAGCTGGTTCAATTCTGCGGTCTTATCTGCTAACGCATCTGCTGCACGTTGCGCTAAAGCGCGGACCTCCTCTGATGCTACTGCACCATGGCCACCCACTCTAGTGGCTTTATCTGAGTCGTTAGAGGCTGCCAGATTAGCTTGGAACGCAAGGTCGTCGATCACGGCAATAATTTCTGTAATGCTGCGACTGACATATGCAAGCTCGTCGCCCATAGCACGCACATCGGCTTCGGCACCGTCTACTGAGTTATTGGTCACACCCTTGCTATCACCAAGGTTATCGACTAACTGAATGCTGCCACGGTGACTAAAACGAACCGTTTCGGCAAAAGAAAGTGCCAATAAAACGAGAAACACAGCCCCCGCACCGGTAATGGTCAACAGCATCGACTGTAGCTTAGCAATAGGTGCAAAAGCCTCCTCCGCACCTATTTCAGACACAATAGTCCACTGCACACCATCAGTTAGTGAAACCAATGCGTAAGAAGATAACACCGGATTACCACTGTGGTCGAAAATGCTTTGGCTACCTGTACTGCCGAGCAATGAGTCGGAGCCCGCCAACAAGCCCCCTGTCACAAGATAGGTGTCGCCGATTTCACCCATACCACTAGGTTCTGCAATGATGTGGTCAATGCCTGCAAAAGAAATCTGCATGGCCAAAACCATGACCATGTCTCCCTGGACTATAACCGGTACGGCGATAAAGACAGTGGATGCGCCATTACGTGGGGCGTAGGGCGCTACGTCAGTCATGTGGTACTCTTGATCGGCTATGACATTTTGAACCACTTGACCTAAGCCAGAGTCCTTATAAGGGCCAGACACTAAGTTGGTTTTGTAGTCTGCCTTCCGGGCGACGCTGAAGAAACAATAGCCTTGTGGGTCGAGCAAGAACAGATCGTAATAGCCATTACGCTTCGTGTAACGGCTAAACATGCTCTGCCCACGCTGGTCTAGATCGAATATCGCCGTTTCCAAGCCCTGTTTTTCGATCAATAGCGATAGGTTGTCGGCTAAAGTTTCTATACCATTGTGCGCATTCTTGAAATGTTGCTGAATTTGATGGACTTTAATGTTCCGCTGCACTTGTAGCTGTTCAAAAACTTGTTTCTCTAACGTAGCGCGGCTACTTTCCAAGCTCACCAAACCAATGATTAAGGCCGGTACAATGCCAACCAACAAGGTCAAGGCAACTAGTTTTTGTTTTAAGTTCATGCGCGCCCTTATTTTGCGGCCAAATTACAATAATCTAGAAAATACTAGCATTTGCAATGTAGCCCTGCAAAAAAACCGATCAGAACTGATATGGAAATTCTGCCTGTTCTTCAAAAGATTGTAATAACTCGTCTTCGGCCCCTGCACCCCATTTGTTGGTATAGACCAAATCCCCCAACGGCAGACGCTGGCGCCAGCCTTTATTGGCTAATTCTGGGGTTGATAAAAAGTGATCCACATAGCCCACACACAAATATGCAATAGGCACTATTGCTGCAGGAATACCCAACACCTTCTTCAGCTCATTGGGGTCCATTATGCTGACCCAGCCCACCCCAAGGCCTTCGGCACGGGCAGCGAGCCACAAGTTTTGTACAGCACACACGCTACTAAATAAATCCATTTCTGGCATTTGTTGGCGGCCCAACACCACCGGGCCCGCGCGCTCTCGGTCGCAGGTAATACATATATTGAGTGGCGCTTCAAGGATGCCTGCCAATTTGAGTTGCCGATATTGCTGTTGCCGCTCGTCTTCAAACTCATTGGCCGCTGCAGCGTTTGCATGTTGATACAACTGATGGACCTGCTGTTTCGTCGCCTCATCTTTAACTAGGGTAAAATTCCATGGCTGCATAAAACCCACGGAAGGGGCATGGTGCGCGGCGTACAAAACGCGCGCCAACACATCATCGGGTACTGGGTCTGGCTTAAACTGGCTACGCACGTCACGTCGATTAAATAAGGTTTTATACAGCCCGTGGCGATCTTCTTCGGCAAACGCCAAGTCTTGTTGATGAGCATCGGTAAGGGTAGCAGACATGAGTCATTCCTAAAGTAATCGAAGTATAAGGCCGACACTCTTTATAAAGGCCTGCGTGGCTGGGGTCAAGGTACATGGCGGCTGTGCATATAAATACGCCGATTATGGAAATGTGATGGAGATTGAATCCCGCAGCAGCGATAGGTTAGCGCACCCCACCCGCCTGTGCTAACTTAGGGTGCTTATGGACTGGGTGCCAACCCTTGGGAATTTGTCATGACTGCTAACGCCTTAGTCGCTATTGTCGAAGACGACACGGACCAGCGCGTCAATTATTGTACTGCATTGGAAAAACGCTTTATCAAAGTGCAGTCCTTTGCCACCAAACAAGCGGCCTTAGATGGTCTGAGCCTAACGCGCCCAGACTTATTGGTACTAGACATCATTCTAGACCAAGAATACGACGCTGGTTTTGATTTATACAGCCAACTTTGCCGCCAATACCCCGACCTGCCAGTGTTATTTTTAACCGAACGCGTTGGCGACATCGATACGGTATCTGGATTACGTATGGGAGCATGGGACTACCAACCGAAACCCATTAGTATTGACTACTTTGTAGCTAAAGTTGAATCCCTGTTGAGATTGACCAAAAACAACCCTAAGTTCGAAGCCGAAAAGGTCGTCACTCGTGGCCAATTACGCATCGATATAAACCGCCATACGGTTCACTGGGGTGGCCAAAGAGTCGCTGACATTACTGTCACAGAATTCAAACTTCTCGAAGCGCTGAGCAAGCACCCGAATACCATTAACACCTACCAAGGGCTAGCCGCCGCCACATTGGGCGGAGTGGTGGCCAACAATACGGTGAGCACTCATATTAGTAACATAAAACGAAAACTCCTGCGCTTAGACCCAACCTTCGCTGCGATTAGGGCTGAATATGGGCAAGGTTATCGCTGGCGTGAGTAAATTATTACGCATTGGCTTACGCTCCCAAATTAGTCTGTTTGTGCTGGTGCTATTAAGCATACCTTACATGGGGTATCGTTTTGTGGAAGAAACTAGGGGTTTCTTTAGGCACAGCCAAGTGGTCGCCCAAGAGCAAATTGCTCAAAGTGTTAGCAATCTTTTTGCGGGCCAACACCAACTTCTGAAACAGATCCCAGAATTAAGCCAACGTCAGGCGTTGCTCACTAAATTCCAACTCGACCAGCAGCCTAAAATAGACGGCAACATCCAAGATTGGGGCGCTACCTTAAACTTTGCCTCCGATTATCACGCCAGCGACCACGGGCAGACACTAGCCGATCCACCGTCCATGACTGTTGTGCTGGCTGAATACGGTCCAAATTTATTCGGTGCCATACAGGTCAAAGACCAACACCGCGTGCCTCACAACAAAATCAACAACAAAAACGCTTATGATCATATTGAATTAAGCTACATCAATAAGTCTCAACAGAGGGTAGCCTTACAATTGTTAGTGCAAGATGCAGGTGCTATGGCCGTTGAAATTTCTGATGATGGTGCTACGGTTAGTGGTGCATTCTTTGGCCCTGCCGTAAAGGCCTACTTATACGATACGGCAACCGGTTATCAGGTTGAATTCGTTTTACCCTCGGCGCTATTGGGGCCCAAACAGCAAATTTACCTCGGCTTAGCGGACGCCGATCAAAACCCACAGACCGATGCCATAGACCTACAGCGAATTATTTTGGATGGCCCAGAGAAAGGAGGCTTCAGCGCCCTCAACACCGAATCTAACCTTGCCATGCGTTTACTTTCAGGGCATGCCAACGCGGGCGTTGAGATCGCATTATACGACCGCCAACTTAACCGCTTAGCCAAAGTCGGCTCTA
>Ga0105350_10002317_pt1 | contig 11468 bp, 7 predicted proteins | sample EN1Hudsemesocosm_FD_83506 | JGI IMG/M metagenome (GOLD analysis project Ga0105350, IMG submission 83506) | Methane-oxidizing microbial communities from mesocosms in the Hudson Canyon - EN1E Hudson Canyon | ecosystem: Environmental > Aquatic > Marine > Cold seeps | place: Hudson Canyon...
CCGTCAGCATGCTGAGTTTTAGCCGCTTCCATCTGCTGAGCCAGTGCTTCTCTGCGCCTATTCTCTAACTCCTCCATCTCATCTTTACTTTGAACCTGGACATGACACAACACTCTAACTACGTCATGTTTCAGAGAATCGAGAAGGTTATTGAACAACTCAAATGACTCGCGCTTATATTCCTGCTTTGGATTTTTACCCGCATAACCACGCAAGTGAATACCGCGACGCAAGTTATCCATAGATGCCAAATGCTCTTTCCAAAGCGTATCCAGAATCTGTAAGAATATCTGCTTTTCGAAGTTACGCATGGTCTCCGAACCAGCAATTGACTCTTTCTCTTCATAGCTTACTACAACAGCATCAAGAATTTTCTTACATAGTGTTTCTTCATGTAAGCTATCATCTTCATCAAGCCACTTCTGCACAGGCAAAGAAAGTCCCATCTCAGATTCAATATGCTTTTCAAGCCCAGCTATATCCCACTGCTCCTCAAGACTCTGAGGTGGAACAAAATCACTCACTGAATCGGTAACAACATCTTCGCGGATAGTAACGATCATTTCTGATATATCGTCATCGCTCATAACATCATTACGTTGCTCATAAACTACGCGACGCTGATCATTGGCAACGTCATCATATTCCAAAAGTGACTTACGAATATCGAAGTTCCGTCCTTCAACCTTTCGCTGAGCTTTTTCAATAGCGTTGCTCACCATGCGATGCTCAATAGCCTCACCTTTCTGCATCCCTAAGGCCTTCATGATATTTTTAACCCGATCGGAGGCAAAAATTCTCATTAGACTATCTTCAAGAGAAAGGAAGAAACGCGTACTACCCGGATCACCCTGACGACCCGAACGACCTCGTAGCTGATTATCTATACGGCGAGATTCGTGGCGCTCAGTTCCTAGAATGTGTAACCCGCCGGCAGAGATAATCGCTGCGTGACGAACAGTCCATTCTTCTTTAATCTTATCAATCTGCTCTTGTGGGGGGTTATTTAATCCAGCGACTTCAGCCTCCCAGTTACCACCCAACATAATATCGGTACCACGACCAGCCATATTGGTTGCAATAGTTACAGCGCCCGCACGCCCTGCCTCTGCAATAATATGAGCTTCTTTATCATGGTGCTTTGCGTTCAATACGTTGTGTTTAATGCCTGCTTTTTTAAGCGCACCAGAAAGCACTTCAGAGGTTTCTATTGAAGCGGTACCCACAAGAATAGGACGCTCTTCTGCGGTAATATCTTTAATTTCGTCAATGATCGCCTGAAACTTCTCTCCTTCAGTGAGATATACAAGGTCATTGTGATCTATACGTTCGATGGTTTTATTGGTTGGTATAACAACCACATCCAAGCCATATATTTGCTGAAACTCAAATGCTTCAGTATCAGCCGTACCCGTCATACCTGATAGTTTTTCATATAGACGGAAGTAATTCTGGAAGGTAGTCGATGCAAGCGTCTGGCTTTCAGCCTGAATTGTCACACCTTCTTTGGCCTCGATGGCCTGGTGTTGCCCTTCACCCCAACGACGACCCGGCATCGTTCGCCCGGTATGCTCATCAACAATCACAATCTGATTGTCCTGAACAATATAATCGACATCTTTGGTAAATAATGTATTTGCTTTAAGCGCTGCAGAAACGTGATGCAGCAGACCCAGGTTAATTGCTGAGTACAGGCTATCACCCTCTTGCAATAAACCCTGGTCAATCAATAGTTGCTCTACATAAGCATGACCCGCTTCGGTAAGGTCAACAGAACGGCTCTTTTCATCAACGATATAATGACCGTCATCTGCCGCCTCCCCTTCTTCATTCACTTCTGCTTTTTTCAGCATTGGCGCAATAAGGTTCATCTGCTTATAAAGCTTGGAGCTATCTTCAACAGCACCAGAGATGACTAGCGGTGTTCTTGCTTCATCAATCAGGATCGAGTCAACTTCATCAATAATGGCAAAGTGTAGGCCTCGCTGAGCTTTCTCAGCCGCACTGAAAGCCATATTGTCACGAAGATAGTCAAAACCGAATTCGTTGTTGGTTCCGTAAGTGATATCACACTGATAAGCCGCTTTCTTCTCTTCAGGACTCTGACCACTATAAATAACCCCCACTTCCATACCCAGAGCGTTATATAAAGGGCGCATCCAGTTAGCATCACGCTTTGCAAGGTAATCGTTAACCGTAACAACATGAACACCCTTTCCTTCAAGAGCATTCAGGTAAACAGGGAGCGTCGCTACCAGTGTTTTACCTTCTCCGGTACGCATTTCTGCAATACGACCTTCATGCAAGGTAATACCACCAATCATCTGTACGTCAAAGTGACGCATTCCCATTGATCGTTTTCCAGCTTCTCGTACCACGGCAAATGCTTCTGGCAACACCTTATCTAAGGCCTCACCTTTGGCCAGTCGATCTTTTAATAAATCTGTTTGACCTTTAAGTGACTCGTCATCAAGTTTGGCCAATTCTTCTTCAAGGGCATTAATCAGCGGTACCAGCTTGCCCATACGTTTTAATTCACGGTTGTTCTTACTTCCAAAAACCTTCTTTACCAGAGATGAAAACATAGTACTCTTCTGTGCTCTTCCGTTGTATGCAGACAAATAGTGATGCCAGCAAAAATTAAATATGAGGCTACCGCTTTACTAATTTATGATTCTTCAAAATGCCCTACTGCGGCGCCATCGTTTTTTTTATTGATTCTAAGTTTATATTGATTCTAAACGGAGCCTGAAAACGACTACTTGATTAGCCACAACTATGCCTAGCATTCTAACCCTATTTTAATCAGGCAACAAAGGGTTTAACTATAGGAATAAGGGATTTAACTAAGGAAAAAAGGGCAAATATGCCCTTTATTTAGAATTGTGTGAAGAGTGTCAAATCAAACTGGAACAATAGTCTTACCGACTAGCCCGATAGATGTATTTTTCAGGGTTCAATGTCTTATTATTTTTGATTACTTCAAAATGAACATGAGGGCCTGTAGACCGACCCGTACTTCCCATTTTGGCAACCACCTGCCCCTTCTTAACAACCTCGCCTACTTTGACCAAAATCTCCTTACAGTGCCCGTAACGCGTAGTAACGCCACCATGATTTATTTGCACTAAATTGCCATAACCATAACGGGATGAAGACCATGTAACCACCCCTGAAGCGACCGCAACAATATCGCTACCATTCTTACCCGCAAAATCTACGCCGCCATGCCAAGCTCTTTTTCCGGAAAAAGGGTCTGACCGATAACCATAACGTGATGACATCCATCCTTTTTTAATGGGTCGCCCAGCGATAAAAAGATCTTTCTGAATCTTTTTACTAACAAACAACTCATCAAGAACATCTAACTGCTGCTCTCTGTCCTCTATTTGACGCTCAATCTGCATCAAGGATGTCTGTAAGTCTGGCAAGCTATAAGACTCTGCACCCTCAACTGACTCTGGCCCACCTACGGCTGGCGCACTTTCAAAATTAAACTCACCGCGACCTAGTTTAGCCACCTCTGTCAGACGCTGACCTAAGGCATCAAGGCGCAATAAGCTTGCCTGGATAGACCCCATACGTAATGTAAGCGCATCAACCTGCTCAACAGAGTCTTGTTTCAATGCGTTAATTTGAAGCTGCTGGTCTTTTAACAAAGACTGCCAATAATTAACCGTCTCTCCGCTTATCTCATTTAGCTCACCATCCGCATCAGCAGGCAGAGCCAGCTTATAGCCAGCTACAGCAATACCAACTATCAGCAAAACAAAGGCCAATGCTAGCATCGCTATTTTTGTGTTATTAAAGACCAGTGTTTTAGACTTGCCGTGGCTGCGTCCAACAAAAATAATATTCATTACTTCACTCTATTTCATACTCAAAGCCTGAGTGTTCCTTCTTCAAACAATATATTGATATTAAAGAGACCCCCGTACCTTCAACATTTTTATATTGACCAGAACACTGCAAACTCAATGTGGATGAGTTATTCTATTCCCATCATTCAATACTAGCTATTTTACAAAATTTTACTGTTGCTTCTTGTAACAGTACGTATTAAAACCGCAAAATTAACATTAAGCGCCCCATTTTCGCGCTTTATTGATTATTTATCAAATTTTTGCATTGCTTATTGAACCCACGCCTTGAGTCAGACTCAACTATTAAGTGCCCGCCCCTATGAAAAACGAAAAACTTTCAGAAAAAAAGTCTCTTTCTCGAATTTCACGCAAGACTAATGACCTAAATCGTCTTTTCAGAAAAGCTGAAGCTATAGCAAAACTAGATAAAGATTTAGACAGTGCCCTTCCAGACAAACTTAAAGGTCAGTTTAAAATTGCAGGCTATAAAGATGGCACGCTAAAATTAGTCGTACATTCTGCGATGATGGCAACCCGCCTGAAATTTAGTCAGAGCGAACTGGTTGCAAAATTACGCTTTAACCCTGTACTCAAAGAGCTGAATGCTATTAGCATTAAGATACGCCCCGCACGGTACAAAAAGAAACTAAAGAGAATTTTACCGCCAATCAGTAACGAAAATGCCCAGATCCTAACAGAAGAAGCTGGGCAAACGAAGGATGAAGAACTTAGAAATGCTCTTTTGCGACTGGCGGCACGCACCAGTCATAACCCTGAAGAATAAAGTGTTTATATAAGCAGCATCCTGCTATTTATATAAATACACCACTATTCCGAGGCAAGTAATGGTTTCATATAAGAAATCGGGGCCGTCGAAGCATCATCAAATGTTTCAACTTCCCATGCATCTTCTTGTGCAATAAGCGCTCTTAATAGTTTGTTATTCAGATCATGTCCTGATTTATGACCTTTAAACTCACCAATCAAGCTATTACCCAGCAGATACAAATCACCAATCGCATCCAGTACTTTATGCTTCACAAATTCATCTTCATAACGAAGACCATCTTCATTAAGAACCTTGAACTCATCAACAACAATAGCGTTATCTACACTACCACCCAAAGCAAGATTCATTGCCCGAAGCTGTTCGATATCACGCATAAAACCGAATGTTCTGGCGCGACTTACCTCTTTAACAAAAGAGGTGCTCGAAAAGTCTACCGACGTTTCCTGGCTTCTACCCTTAAAAGCAGGGTGATCAAAGTCAATGGTAAAACTGACTTTAAAGCCATTAAACGGAACGAAGGTTGCCACTTTATCGCCATCGTTAACGGTGACTTCTTTCTTAATACGAATAAACTTCTTCGCAGAGGCTTGTTCTTCTATTCCCGCAGACTGAATCAGGAACACAAAAGGACCCGCACTACCATCCATTATAGGCACTTCTTCAGCGCTGACTTCAATATAGGCATTATCAATACCTAAACCAGCCATAGCTGAAAGTAAATGCTCAACGGTTGCAACCTTTACACCGTCTTTCACCAAGGTTGTAGACAGCGTGGTTTCGCCAACATTTTCAGCGCGAGCTGCAATCTCAACAACAGGGTCAAGATCTGTTCTGCAAAACACAATACCCGTATCAATAGGGGCAGGTTTCAAGGTTAAATAAACCTTTTTACCACTATGTAGTCCTACTCCAGTTGCCCGGATTATGTTTTTTAAGGTCCGTTGTCTAATCATAAGGATGTAAACCGCTCAAAGCTATTCAATACCACCACACACCGCATCAGCGTACAAATGCGGCATCATGCAAATTTTCGCCTGATGATACCAGAAAAGGCACATTTAAACCAATCCACAGTCGTTACAGTTCGTTAATCAGCCTGGCGCCTCAAAAAAGCAGGAATATCCAAATACTCAACTCCCGTCTCGGCTCTCACAGCTGAATTGGTATCTACTGCTGCATTACCACGAGTCATCGGGCGCTTTCTCATCACTGCTGGACGATCTAACTGCTTATAGTCAGTTGTTCCATCTACAGGCTTAGCTGTGTTATCAACCACTTTAACAGGCTTATCCATTATCTGCCCTAAACCAGTTGCAACAACAGTCACCTTAAGATCTTCACCCAGACTTTCATCAATAACGGTTCCAACCACAACAGTCGCGGTATCTGAAGCAAACTCTTCAATAATACTACCCACTTCAGAAAACTCACCCAAGTTAAGGTCAGGGCCTGCTGTAATATTAACAAGAATGCCACGAGCACCTTGCAAGTTTACATCTTCAAGTAATGGACTACGGATCGCTGCTTCAGCGGCTTCTCTTGCGCGATTTTCACCACTTGCAGAACCTGTGCCCATCATTGCCATGCCCATTTCAGACATCACTGTTTTCACGTCTGCAAAGTCAACGTTGATCATACCCGGGCGAATAATCAGATCAGCAATACCCTGAACAGCACCAAGTAATACATCGTTAGCAGCACCAAAAGCGTCAAGCAGGCTCGTATTTTTGCCTAATACAGACAATAGTTTCTCATTAGGAATAGTAATTAATGAGTCTACGTGCTCGGCTAACTCACTCAAGCCAGCATCAGCAATTTTCATGCGCTTGCCACCTTCAAATGGGAATGGCTTAGTTACTACTGCAACCGTTAAAATCCCAAGATCACGCGCTACTTCTGCAACAATCGGTGCGCCACCCGTTCCGGTTCCGCCGCCCATTCCTGCGGTAATAAATACCATATCAGCGCCTTTTAGCGTTTCAGCTATGCGCTCACGGTCTTCAATCGCTGCCTGGCGACCAATTTCTGGATTAGCTCCAGCGCCCAGACCTTTTGTAATATTGTTCCCTAACTGGATAATTGACTTAGCATCTAATTCTTTTAATGCCTGTGCGTCTGTATTCGCACAAATAAAATCAACACCATCAACCTCACTTGCCAGCATGTGACGAACAGCATTACCACCACCGCCACCAACACCAACAACTCTAATTACTGCATTTTGAGGTACATTTTCTACGAGCTCAAACATCGCCCTTCTCCTTTCCTTTTTTCTTCAGTCTGTTAAGTTTTTAAGTTCTTCGTTTTTTATTGCCTATTAAATAGGCTTTTATTTTTAAAAGTTTCCGGCTATCCAGTTTTTTAGACGCTCAAAAATGCTCGCCTCTCCCTCTGATTTAGCCGCGGGCACAATGCCCATTCCCTGCTGCTTTAGTCCATACATCAGCAGCCCTACGCCTGTGGAGTACATAGGGTTATTCACCACATCTGCCAAACCGGTAACTCCTTGAGGAGATGCCAGCCTTACAGGCATGTGGAAAATTTCTTCAGCCAGCTCAACAGCACCTTCCATTTTTGAAGTGCCGCCGGTTAAAACAAGGCCCGCTGCAATTAAGTCTTCGAAGCCGCTTCTGCGAAGCTCCGATTGAATTAAAGTAAATAGCTCTTCGTAACGAGGCTCTACAACCTCTGCCAACGCCTGTCGAGACAAGTCTCTTGGTGGTCTGTCTCCAACACTTGGCACCTTAATGGTTTCATCTGCGCCTGCTAGTTGAGTTAGAGCACATGCATACTTAATTTTAATCTCATCAGCATTTTGCGTTGGTGTACGTAAAGCCATGGCGATATCGTTTGTTACCTGATCACCTGCTATAGGGATAACAGCCGTATGACGAATAGAACCGCCAGTAAAAATAGCCATATCCGTGGTGCCGCCGCCAATATCAACGACACAAACACCTAATTCCTTCTCATCATCCGTTAACACAGCATAACTTGATGCCAACTGCTCAAGAATAATATCGTCTACGTCCAGACCGCAGCGTTTAACACACTTATCAATATTCTGGGCAGCATTAACCGCACAAGTCACCAAGTGCACCTTCGCCTCAAGACGAACACCTGACATACCCAGAGGCTCTTTAATTCCCTCTTGATTGTCGATCACAAATTCCTGAGGCAATATATGAAGAATCTTTTGATCTGCTGGTATTGCAACAGCCTGAGCTGCATCAATAACTCGTTCAATATCAGCTTGCACAACCTCTCGCTCACGCACAGCCACAATGCCATGTGAATTAAGGCTGCGGATATGGCTTCCGGCAATACCTGCATAGACTGAATGAATTTCACATCCAGCCATTAGCTCGGCCTCTTCTATTGCGCGCTGAATAGCCTGAACTGTGGTTTCAATATTAACCACAACTCCACGCTTCAGCCCCTTTGAAGGGCAAGATCCAATTCCGATGACCTCAACGTTTCCTTCAGGGGTGTTCTGGCCAACAATAGCCACAACCTTTGATGTTCCTATATCCAGTCCTACAATCATTTTGTCGCTCACTAACACTAACGTCTAAAATTATGTTTGTTCTTTCCATCTAACTGCGATGCCATTGGTATAGCGGGCATCAATTGACTCAATTTCTTCTATCTGACCTTTCAATCCCTGCTGGTAAGCTTTTATAAATCGATTCAGCTTCGCATCAACAGGGGGGCGCCCTAGCTTTATCGACACTCCGCTTTTCAAAGTTACTCGCCAGGCACCTCTAGGCTCCAGACTTAATTTTGATAAAACGGCACCGCTACTTGCAAAGCGATCACGATAATCTACATACCTCAGTAATAATTCTTTCTCTTGCCCTGATGGCCCAAATAATTCCGGGACACCCTCAATAGCAAAAATCTCTTCTGGCTCGAACACTTCTCCGTGTGCATTCAAGTAAAACTTTTTATTCCAGACCGCTGCCGGATATTGTTCTTTTATATAAATATTCAAAGTGCCAGGCCATTGTCGCTGCAATGACGCACTGTACACCCATGGCATGGCTTCTACGCTTTCTTTAACCTTGTCTAGATCTAGCGATATAAACCCTTCACCTAAATGCTGATCAAGCTGTTCTCGAAGTACTTCGGGCTTTAAATAATTGACCTGCCCTCTAATTTCAATACTTGTTATTTCATGATCAAACTCATTAACCGCTTCATCCCAATACATTGGGACAAAAATAATCACCAGCCCCGTTAATATTGATCCTAAAACAAACCGCCATTTAACCTTCTTTAAAACACTGAGCCTGGATGTACTGAACGTGAATCTGGCAAAGAGTGTTCCAAACTTAAAGCTACGCTTTTTAGCACTACTTCGTGGGGTTGCACCTTTTCCTTTAGCACTCGTCATATCACGTTTTCGAGCTACAAGTATCTTCCAAAATCCTAACAACCAGAGCCTCAAAGCTGATACCCGCATGCTTCGCAGCCATGGGTACCAAACTATGATCAGTCATACCCGGTGTCGTATTTACTTCTAAGAGCCAAAACTTGCCTTCAGCATCCTGCATTACATCAACACGCGCCCAGCCTTTACAGCCAACCGATTCACTCGCTAACTCAGATAGTTTTGATATTTCTATTTCTTTCTCTTCACTAAGACCACTAGGTAATAAGTAGTGAGTATCATTAGCTAAATACTTTGCGTCGTAATCATAAAACACATGATCTGTACTCAACCCGATAACAGGTAAAGCCTTTCCATCCAAAATCGCTACCGTGTATTCAGGTCCTTCAATCCATTTTTCAACCAACACTTGAGCATCGTATGTCGCGGCACCATTACAAGCATCTACGAGCTCCTCAAGTGAGCGGACTTTTTTAATCCCGATACTTGAACCTTCATGAGCGGGCTTAACACTAATAGGCAAACCTAAGCGCTCAACAATCGCCTCATAGTCAATATGCTCGATATTACCTTTATCAATAGAGACAAAAGGAGGTGTAGATAGACCCACGCCCTGCCAAAGATACTTGGTACGGAGTTTATCCATGGCTAATGCAGATGCCATAACACCACTACCTGTATAGGGTATTTCCAGACACTCAAGCATTCCCTGAATGGTGCCGTCTTCTCCACCGCGTCCGTGCAATGCTAAAAAAGCTCGATCAAATTCAACGCTCTTTATGCACTCAAGGAGGTTTCCCTTAATATCAACAGCAACAACATCAACGCCTGCATTTTCCAAAGCCTTAACAACAGCATGACCACTATTCAGTGACACCGCTCTCTCGGCAGAATTTCCACCCAACAATACAGCCACCTTTCCCAGTTTTTGGGCAAGTTCAGGTGATACTCTGTAATTGCTGCTCACTACACTCATCTCATACTACCTTTAAGTCTATCTCTGCGAGTCTAACTGCAAGGCGACCAATATCACCGGCACCCTGTGTAATCAAAAGATCACCGTCTTCTAAAAGATTGCCTAATACAGACTCTATTTCGCTGCCGTCATCTATAAAGATTGGATCAACTTTCCCACGCTGCCTAAGGCTTCTGCAAAGGCTGCGACTGTCGGCCCCCGGTATAGGTCTTTCTCCAGCTGAATAAACATCCATCAGTAGTAATACATCAACTTCTGAAAGTACTTTTACGAAGTCTTCATAAAGATCACAAGTTCGGCTATACCTGTGTGGCTGATAAACCATAACTATGCGCTTATCTGGCCACCCTGCTCTAATTGCTTTAATCGTGGCTTCAACTTCTACAGGATGATGCCCATAATCATCAACCAGCATTACCTGACCCCGACCTGTTTCATACTCACCATGAACCTGGAATCTACGTCCTACACCCTGGAAGTTCGCAAGACCTTTTTGAATAGCCTTATCTTCTATACCTTCATCAGTAGCAATAGCAATGGTTGCCAATGCATTCAGTACATTATGATGCCCGGGCATACTCAAAGTAACTTCAAGATCCTGATGTTTACCCGGACGCTTAGCAATAAACGAAGTATGAATGCCACTTTGAGTTATAGACTCTGCTCTGTAATCTGCATGCGCACTAACACCATAAGTAATGACAGAGCGAGAAACTTGCGGAATTATTTCTTCAACCACAGGATCATCAACACACATGACCGCAGCGCCATAGAATGGCAAATTATGCAGAAAGTCGATAAATGTCTGCTTTAATTTAGAGAAATCACCACCATAGGTATGCATATGGTCTGCATCAATATTAGTCACTACCGCAACCATGGGGGTCAGGTGTAAAAATGATGCGTCACTCTCATCCGCCTCTGCTACCAGATAGCGTGATCCACCTAGCTTTGCGTTGGTTCCCGCACTGTTTAATCGCCCACCAATAACAAAAGTAGGATCAAGACCCGCTTCACCAAATACAGAAGCAAGTAAACTAGTTGTTGTGGTTTTACCATGGGTACCGGCAACCGCTATTCCATGTCGGTAGCGCATAATTTCAGCTAGCATTTCCGCACGAGGTACAACCGGTATACGGTGACTTCTTGCTTCTATTATTTCTGGGTTTTCTTCATTAACAGCACTAGACACAACCACCACGTTAGCGCCAACAATGTTACCCGCCTGGTGACCGATAAAAATTGACATACCTAAAGATTGCAAACGCTTGGTAACAGAGCTTTCATTTAAGTCCGAGCCCGATATTTCGTAGCCCTGATTCAACAACACTTCAGCAATACCACACATTCCTGCACCACCAATTCCAACAAAGTGGATTTGGCGAATTCTTCTCATTTCAGGAACATCACAAACCATCACCTGGTTCATTTTTGGGTCAGACATAA
>Ga0105350_10002321_pt1 | contig 11461 bp, 9 predicted proteins | sample EN1Hudsemesocosm_FD_83506 | JGI IMG/M metagenome (GOLD analysis project Ga0105350, IMG submission 83506) | Methane-oxidizing microbial communities from mesocosms in the Hudson Canyon - EN1E Hudson Canyon | ecosystem: Environmental > Aquatic > Marine > Cold seeps | place: Hudson Canyon...
ACTAATTACTAATTACTAATTACTAATTACTAATTACTAATTACTAATTACTAATCACTAAAGTGTACTATCAGCGCTCTCTTAAGATATCGGGCCGCGCCTAGTATGTATAAAATACTGCCGAAGTCAGGTGCAAGGCAACGTCCAATGAAGCTTATGTCTGCACCAGGCCTTTCTTATCTAAATCGTTAGTTTGAAATCGATATAGTGTCGGAGAATTGACTTACCTGGCCATCTGTATCGATGGTTGAGATTTTGACGTACAGAGTACTCGAGATGGTGAATATATGGGTAGTTGCTAAAGGATTATTTATTGTTACGCTTTCTGACATATTGTTTTGTGTGTTACCGAATGCTATCAAGTAGCCTTCAATATCGGAAGTGCTAAGGCTGCTACCATCTTCTCTTTCGGTGGGGTTAACCCAAGAAAGAATAACTGAGGTGATTGGATCTTCAACGGTGAGCAATGCAGAAATTGAAAGTTCGCTGCTGTTATTATTGCTTACGTTCACGCTATATATGCCTTGGTCATCGGTAGCTGCATTTGTAATGCTATAGGTTGACTCGTTGGCACCGATGATATCGCTGTCATTCAATATCCATTGATAGTTGAACGGTCCGTCTCCGAGTGCTTGTACGTTAAAATTAGCTGTTTCGCCTGTATTGACGTATTGAGATTTAGGTTGCTGAACTATAGAAACTGGTACGCCTTTTGGGATAACAGTTAGGGTTGCAGTTTGAGATGTCTCGCTTCCTTGACTATTGGATATGACTACATCGAACTCTCCAGCATCATCGATTGAAACGGAGCTCAAGGTTAAATCGCTAGCGAATTCATCATTCAGCGCTTGTTGGTTTTTACGCCATTGGTAGCTGATATAACCGCCTGCTTCAGCGCTCACAGAGAATTGGGCGTTCGCTCCTTCATTGACTACAATATTTTGAGGCTGGCCGGTAATGATCACTGGCGATGTAGGGTTGCTAACCCAAATATTGACAAAGTCTGAACTCGTCTCGCTTATCGAATTGGATATGTTAACTCGATAACTGCCTTCGTCTGATTTCTTGCTATTTTGTATTGTTAAGCTGCTGGACGTGGCGCCAGATATGACGGAGCCTTCTTTTTGCCACTGATAGCTAATTGGGCCGTCTCCGCTAACTTCGACAGATAGATATGCAGTGGCTCCTTCCACAATACTTGTGCTCAAGGGGGCATTTACGATTATTACTTCAGAGATAGTCTCGTTGACTGATACTAATGCATTAAGTGAAGAAATTTGTTGGTTAGCAGTACTTGCTACCACATGATATATACCTGAGTCAGATAGAGTGGAGTCAATTTTGTTATATGTTGCGGCAGTTGCACCATTCAGAGCTTGCCCATCTTTAAACCATTGAAAGATGATGTTGTCTTCACTCGATGCTTGAACATTGAGAGAGAAGGAATTGCCTTGTGTCACGGTAGTGGATTGTGGTGAAGAGACAATTGTTAATGGGGATTGCATTAAATCTTGTAATTGATCAGCTGTTTGTGAGCTGATGCCTGATAAGGCGTTGATATTGTTTTCATCGGTAACCATGCCTGAAATTTGAGCTGCTAGTTCTGATGCGCTATTAAGTATTTGAGGTAAGTCTAAAGAGTTGAGGTCGACGTTTCCTTGGGACCAATTAGTGCTTAATGTGTTTTGGTAAAGGGCGGCGCTTAAGATGCTTTGGTATAGTTGTTGGTCATGGATATACCCCAAAGAGTCTAGATTCGTGATGTCAGCTGTCTTAAGCTCTAATGGGTTTAGGCTTAAGTTAAATGTGTCTGAGAACCAGTCAGAAACAGTTTTTATATTCTTGCTCGTTAATCCTTCTGGTAATTTTGCTGCAGTAGATATAATGATGTGGCTTACCGGGGATATGAATGCAAAGGTGTTATTGCTTTCTAAGTTGGGCGTGGCAACACCCTCTAATGAAAAATGTTCAGGTAATTTTACGTCGCTACCAAAAGGAATGAGCGCGCCAGTTTGACTCTCTGAACAGCCGTTAACCAAATCACACCGCATGCGCGTTTGTTCGTCTGTTGTTAGCCTTAACAGAATAACGGCATCATTATTCGTGGGTATCGTAGGAATTGAAAAGTCACCTTTAGCATCGGTTATTGTTGATGCAATAAGCTTGTATGGCGTTTCATTTGTGTCAAAGGCCTGGATGAGCCCGTTTGATATGACTCCTTTGACTGCATTTCCTGAAATAGTATCAGCCTGATTGTCCTCTGAGCCGAAACGATTACAGGCGACCAAAGCTAGAACGGAAGTGATAACGATTATGCGCTTAATGTAGTGCGAGTAAGTATATTTAATCTTCATTCTCATCTATTGAGTTGCTTGACGTAAAGTTTGTTCGCTCGGCAATTATTCGCTGTAAGCCTGACCTAAGCTATATCTATATTTCTTGGGTAAGCTGGCAGTTGTATGTATCGGTATGGACGTTGAGCTTATCGAGCTCAATCTTGCTTTAACTTTAAGTGTAACAAAAGTTTACAATTTGTATATTTAGAGGATATTACCATTACTTAATAGAAATAGCTTATGCATTTTTACTTAAAGCTGATGGATTTTTTGAGTTAGCTCGTGGCGCAATATTTCACGCTGTTCCTCGTCGTCGCAAGCGTAGAGCGTTGCAAAATCTGCGAGTAGCGGTGTAAAAAAATTGTGGAAACGTTCGGATTTATTTGCGGCGGTTGTGGCTCTGTCTTGAATGCTATCGCGTGACTTTCGCTCATCTTTCTTGTTGGATGTTAAGTGGACTAGTTCGGACTTCAGTTCGGATATCAAGGTAAGGCTTGGGTTGTCTTCGGGGTTGATCGGCTTGAGCTTTTCCCACAAATCAAGGAGTTGATTCATGGCGTCATGGGTCGAAGATAGGTCAGCTTGTGCGGCTATATCTAAGCATTCGACTGACTCCTTAAACATCGTTTCTGTTTCGGCCAGTTTAGCGCTTATTTTATTGTTAAAGTCATCTGTTCGTACTGATAGCGTGCGAACTTCATCAGCGACAACACTAAACCCGCGGCCAGCATCTCCCGCTCGGGCTGCTTCAATGGCTGCATTTAGCGCTAGAAGGTTCGTTTGGGAGTTTATCTTGTTTATGTCGTCTAGGTGTTCAACGACTTCTTGAAATCGAGCATCTATGTCATCGAAATTCTGGTTAAGTGTTACTGATGCTGCCTGTATACCCTCGAACTGCTTTATTAAGCTATCTAGAGCATTGTTAGATATCTCACCAAATGAATTAAGGTATTCCATTTGAGTTGGTTCAAGTCTTTCATCCAGTACTCTGGAGAGTCGTTTCGCGAGTCTGTTGGTTTTTTCGATGATGTCGTCAGTTAAGGCAGAGTCATCAGCTCGAACATGAGTTAGCTCTTCTGCGTCGGATGTGACGCTGGCAACAAGCCCCATTTGAGTTTGCATCATTTTCTGAATCTTGTGCAGAATTTGGATTTGTGCGTTCTTCTCCTTTAGCGCTCTTTTTGCTCTGGGAGTTTGATCGTGAGGCACCAGAGACCGCTCAATTCTCTGCCAAACCATGAAGCCGACAATCATGGTAGAAAATACAAGTGGAGCAATAATGTAATTGGGGATAGGCGGGTTAACAACGAGCCATATTGTTGCTAAAACCTGTAGAAACAGGAGCCAAGCATATTCGTACTTCATTTATTACCCTTCACCGCTTTGAAAAATTATTATTGATCTTGTAAATGTTGCTCAAGCCTAAGTCTAGACTGATTCAGTATTTCTACAATCAAAACAATATATATATTATCGGTCTACAACCGAAAAGCTTAAATTAGATTTAAATTCAATTAGCTAGAATGCATTATGGCGCTGATTTTAACTTCCAGCTAACTTGCTTACCAGCAAAAAATGGCACGATAGGATTGCCGTTAGGTAAGGTGATTTCATCGGGTATGGTCCAACTTGTTTTTTGTAAGGTTATTTGGTCGGTATTGCGCTCGAGTCCATAAAAATCCGGGCCGTGATGACTAGCAAATCCTTCTAGAAGATCTAGGACTCCTAAGTCGTCAAAAATCTGGGCATATAATTCGATTGCACTCCATGAGCTGTAGCATCCGGCGCAACCACACGAAGACTCTTTGCTGTGTTTTTCATGAGGGGCAGAATCTGTACCGAGGAAGAATTTATTAGATCCCGATTTCACGGCCTCTCTTAGAGCTTGTTGGTGGGTGTTACGTTTTAGTACTGGCAGGCAGAAATTATGGGGTCTTATTCCGCCTACGAGCAAATCGTTTCTGTTGAGAAGTAGGTGTTGAGGTGTGATTGTTGCCGCAAGGTTGTCACCAGCTTCAGAAACGAACTCTGTCGCATCTCGAGTCGTTATGTGTTCGAAAACAATTTTAAGGTTAGGGAAACGTTTGACCAAAACTGACAAATATTGGTCAATGAAAACACGTTCCCTGTCAAAAATGTCAATATCATCTTGAGTGACTTCTCCGTGAATCAGTAGAAGCATGCCTTCTCTCGACATTACGTCGAATACAGGAAAAAGTTTCTCTAGCGAAGTTACTGCAGCATCAGAATTGGTCGTGGCGCCAGCAGGATACAATTTAGCCGCAATCACGCCAGCTTGTTTGGCTTCAATGATATCGGTTTCAGATGTTTCATTCGTTAAATAGATTGTCATTAGTGGTTGAAAGTGAATGCCGGCGGGGACATTTTTGAGAATTCTCTCTTTATAGGATAAAGCCAGTTCAGCTGTCGTTACAGGTGGGACTAAATTTGGCATGACGATCGCTCGTTTGAAGCACCGTGCTGTCGCCGGGACGGTCTCCTTGAGCATTTCGCCATCACGAAAGTGAAGATGCCAATCGTCGGGGGCTGATAATGTAATCTCATTCATGTTTTCACAGAGCCTCAATACCAAAAGGCGTCATTATGCACGAAATGATCTACGGAAAACAAAATTGCTGTGCGAAGATAATCGAAATAGAGAAATTTGATAGTTTCTACCTTAATTTTTTGGGGAAAGCCAAGTACGTAAGTGCTAACTAAATATTATCTAGTTTGACAATAATAACGCATCGCTATCGATATCATGATAATGAAATTGCGAGATCAGCTCTTGAGCGTCCATTCTAGCGCGCTGTTCGTCGGCCACATCTAAAGCAATTTTCCCTTGATGTAGCATGATCGTTCTATCGCCAACTGACAGCGCATGACTCATGCTATGAGTCACCATTAACGCGGTGAGCTTTTCAGTGTTGATTATTTCTTCGGTTAAGGCGAGTATGAATTTGGCGGTTTTGGGGTCTAAGGCTGCGGTATGTTCATCTAGGAGTAATAACTTCATCGGTTGAAGTGATGCCATCAACAAGCTGATTGCTTGACGTTGACCTCCTGACAAAAGACCTATTTTATCGTCTAGTCTATTTTCAAGTCCAAGTTGTAGCGACTTGAGTTTTTTTACAAACACAGATCTGCGATTTGTTTTTCTAAAGCTCGATAGCGTTCTGGAACGAGTTCGGGCATTTGCCAATGCCAAATTTTCTTCTATCGTCAAATTTTCGCAAGTGCCAGTAAGGGGGTCTTGAAAAACCCTGGCGAGGTAGTGAGAACGCTTATGAATCGGTAGGTTCGTTATGTTTTTATTGTCGAGTAGAATACTCCCCGACTGTACTTCTGCTTCTCCTGCTATGGCACTTAGTAGTGTTGACTTTCCTGCTCCATTACTCCCAATTACAGTCACAAACTGATGTTCTGGGATCGATAGATTAAAGTCCTTAAAAACGTTGTTTTCTAGCGGTGTTCCTTTGCCGTATGCAATAGACAAGTCTCGTATCTGAATCACGCTTTCAATCCGCGTAAGTAGTGTTTAAATTTCGCTTTGAGCTTAGGTGCGACAATGGCAAGCGTTACCAAGATAGCGGTAACCAGGTTTAGATCTTGAGCTTGCAGGCCGAGAACGTTTCCGTTCAGCGCTACAGCGACAACAATTCGATATAATAGAGAGCCAAGTATGCATGCAAATGCCCACTTAAGTAGTGTGTTGGTTGAAAGTAAAGCTTCACCTCCAATGACTGATGCGAGTCCGATGACTATGATACCAACACCCATAGTGACATCGGCGCTTCCTTGGCTTTGGGCGAATAAGGACCCTGCTAGAGCAACCAAAGCATTTGAGATTGCCATTCCGAGAAATATCATTTTAGTCGTGTTTACGCCATTCGCCCTTGCCATTCGTGGGTTGGCACCAGTAGCACGCATTGCTAAGCCTGTTTCGCTTTTCAGAAAACTGACCACAACGAGCAAAGCAGAGAATGCGATGACAGCAAATGCAATTGGGTAAGCAATGTAGTAGGGCAGAAAATCCAATTGATCTATCGGGCTAAGAATTGTTTCTACACCAAGAAGTGGTGTGTTTGGGCCATTCATAATGCGCAGGTTAATTGAGTACAGGGCAATCATGGTTAGAATAGAGGCGAGGAGGTGTAAAATATGAAGCCGCACATTTAACCAGGCTGTGAGCAAGCCAGCTATTGCTCCCGAAACGCAAGCGCACAGAGTGGCTAATACGGGGTGTACGCCTACGACAAGTAAAGTGGCTGACGTGGCGGCGCCTAGAGGAAAGGAACCGTCAACAGTTAAGTCAGGGAAGTCGAGTACTCTGAATGAAATAAAAACCCCTAGTGCGACTAGGGCAAAAATAAACCCTGTTTCAAGTGCGCCAAAAAACGCGAAGCTATTCATAGGAGTTACTTTACAACTTCTTTGGCGCTTGCAATTAGAGACGGAGCAAGGGTGATGCCCATTCTCTCGGCGGCGCCTGGATTCACAAATAGCTCAGTTTTGTCTATGCCTTGAACGGGGATGTCTTTGGGGGATGCGCCATTTAGAATATTATTGACCATGACACCTGTTTTGCGGCCGACTTCGTAGTAATTGAATCCAAGTGCGGCGACTGCGCCACGTTTTACGCTATCAGTATCGCCTGAAAAAACGGGGATATTTGCCTGTTCTGCAATCTTGATAATGCCTTCGATGGCGGAGATCACAGTATTGTCTGTTGGTAGATAAATAGCTTCGACTTTACCAAGTAACGATCGCGCAGCCGTCTGCACGTCTGATGACTTGGGCGATACGGCTTCAACAACCTTCAAGCCTAATGTAATAGAGTGTTGGTGAATTAGCCTAACTAGAGATACAGAATTTGACTCTCCGGGATTATAAATGATTCCAATATTGGCGGCTTGAGGCATGACTTGTTTCACGAGTTCTAGGTGCTGTTTTATTGGTGTTAGGTCCGAAACGCCTGTTACGTTAGGGCCTGGTTTGTCCCAGGATTGTACCAATTTGGCACCCACTGGATCGGTGACCGCACTGAAAACGATATTGCTATTTCTGGCTGACGCGACGACTGATTGAGCAGACGGTGTGGCAATGGCAACAATGACGTCAGGGTTATCTCCAGCAAATTTTTTGGCAATTTGGGCGGCGGTCGCGGGAGAGCCTTGGGCACTTTGGTAGTCCCAGCTAAGGTTCTCGTCCTCTTTCCAGCCTTGTTCTTTGAGTACATCTTTTACGCCCTGTCTAACGGCGTCTAAAGAGGGGTGTTCAACAATTTGTGTGATGGAAACATGTTTGTGCGCGCTGTCTATTGCGAAAGCAGGGGCGCAGAGCAATGTAGCCAGAAGTATCAAGGTAGCGGAAAATCGATTGTTCATCATTGGTGAGGCATTCCTTTCGTAGATAGTTTTTTGGCATAGTAATAAATTGACCACTTGCTGCCAAGCAATACAGTAAGGATAATAGCGCGAATAGAGATTGAACGACTTATAGGGAGGCTTATTTTGGTGAGGGGTTACTGTGCTGGGTGATTGGAATAGCTTTGCTTTCTTAAGTTTGGTCTGTTGTTTGATGAGCGGTGCAAGTGCGATTCTCACTTTGTCAGCGAGAAAAAAAGGACCTCCGTTACTATGGGGCGCGATTTGTCTCACTTTATCAGGGTGGGCTTTCGGGCTCTTCCTGTGCTTTTCTGCCTCAGATCCACAAGACGCTCTAAACTGGGCTCGGCGATTAAATTACATTATTGTTTTTCTCCCAGTATTGATGTTTCATTTTATTATTGTATTTGTCGGTCGATACCAGTTTTTGGCGAGAATGTTGTGGCTGTATTACGCGATAACAATTCTATATTTTCTGGGCATTGTTTTATGGCCTGAGAGTTTTCTTAATACGCCAATTCTTCGTTTTGACCAGTTTTGGTTTCCCTTGGCAGGTCCGTTGTTTTATTTCTTGCCAGTACTTTTTCTCTTGATACTGGCTCATAGCGTTAAGGTTCTCATTGCCTCAAAAGCCGGCTTAAGTCGGTCAAAAAGGCTGAAAGTGAGTTACCTCTTAATTGCCATTTTTGTGGGGTTTCTTGGCGGTGGTTCTACTGTTCCGTTGGAATTCAATATAGATATACCGCCTTATGGAATCCTGGCGCTTGCCTTTATAAACTTATTATCCACCTACGCGATTCTAAAGCATGACCTTCTAGACTTACCTGAAGCCATTAGTCTTATTACTGCTAGGTTGCTTTCTTACATTGCAATATTCGCGTTCGTGGTTGTGCTGCTTAGAAGTGATTACTTTTTTCAGTATGTTAGGTTTGATTATCTCCAAACGCTTTTTTTTGTCGTGTTAGCGATTATCATGTGCGAAGTTTATGCGGCGGTAAAAGGCCGTATTCAGCTTTTGGCTGACAGTATGCTGGTGCGTCACAAGGTCGTGAGTGAAACGGCAGTGAGAGAGCTCATGATTCAACTCGAAAGCGCGGCAGATTTTGAGGATATGCTGCCTTTGCTGAGACAGTTTTTCGAGGCGCAGTCATATGTTCATCATTACGCCTGGTATATGGATCAAATGTTGTTGGAACACGCGAGTAAGAAGCAAACCATTCAAGATTTTACACGTTCCAAGGTATTAGATGATTGTGTGTATCAGCGGATATTGTTCAGTGAAAATGATGGCCGGCGTCATGACCAGCTTCCTTCCATTTTACGGTTGAGTACCATCGGTCAGCGTGTTGAGACAGGCGCTAAGCAGCAAATGGTAGAGTTGATGTCTAGTGAGCAGCTAGATGCTGCTTATTCCTGGGTTGATAAAGTACCTGATAGAGAGCTTATTGCATTACCGGTTGTTGCGCATAAAGTCTTTCGCGGGCTGCTGCTAGTTGTTATTAGCCGAAGTGATGCGAAGTACACAGATCAGGCGACGTTGCAAAGTCTTGCTTCGAAGCTGGCTGCGATGATTGAACGATTAGAGTTTTATCGACGTCAATCTATTCAGCATCAGTCTTTTCTGCTCGAGAAAATGTCTAGTCTTCAAGCCTTGGCGGGTAGTATTGCACATGAGATGCGTACTCCACTCACGCAATTGAGTTACTTTGTTTCTGATGTAAAATCTACTATTTCAGAGTACCGTTCAGTTCTTGATGCGTCCCCAAATCTAATGTTTCAAAGTGCGCAAGCTCAGACCTCAATTGAGAGGAGTTTACAAATTATTGACATTACTTTGGGGCAGGTAAAAAATGCACCGATCGATTCCGAGAAATTTACAGAGTTGTCGATCCATTCTGTCGTAAATAAAGCATTGTCTGAATATGTGTTTTTGCCTGGAGAGCGTGACTGGGTTAATTGTGACTTGAGGCAAGCATTTAGTTTCAGGGGTGATGAAACGCTGTTGATTTATGTGTTATTTAATTTGCTGAAGAATGCGCTTTACTATGCGCACTGCTCCAAATCATTCGATATTACGATCAATTGTTGTATGGATGAAAAATACAACGTACTGGTCTTTCAGGATAATGGCCCGGGAGTGCCTCCTGGGTCTCTAGAGCGGATCTTCGATGATTTTTTCTCAACAGATGATGTTCACGGTACTGGTCTGGGTTTGTCATATTGTCGGCGGGTGATGAAGGCCTTTGGCGGAGATATATGCTGCGAATCTGAGCTGGGCGAGTTTACTGAGTTTCGACTAAAATTCCAGCCTTTGTAAGTGTTCCGTCACCTGTTCGGAATATATTTGGAACAGTTGAGCCGCACTTGGAGCAAAAAGAGTAACTATAACCGCTTTCTTTATTGAAGTTTGTAATATGGTCCTTGCCGGAAGCCCATGTGAAATTCTCTGTTTCGACGAACAAGCCAGTCTGGGAAGATGAGCCCTATTCATAAATCCCTCGATACTTTTTTGCGCATAATTGACATTCAGTGGGCATTGGTGGTTTTAGTGTTGCCGTTAATGATGTCTAAATTGATGTGTTTGACTTCGTCCCAGTCACTGTCTTTTGCTACCTCAAAGCCATTTTGAATAAATATGTGTCTAAGTAGGTCTTTTCCGTTCTGAGATTTGACCATTTGGACCATCGCTTTTTTGAGTTTGATAAGAGAGAAAAATGGAACTTTGGGGTGGGCCACGAAAGCATGGGGGGAAAAACCTGGACTATTCCACACTACCTTAAGGCTATTTCTGATCTCGGGAGGTTGAGCTTTAAGGCTCTCTTCTGTGCCAGCGCCCGCAATATATTGATTGTTGATAACCTCTGAATACACTAAGTCACTTGACGCCAAAAATTGTGGTGTAATATCAAAATTTAGGCGATATAGGCTCTCTCGGGGAATAACGCTAGCTGCGTAGTTCAATAGGCCCGGGAACGCGATTGTTGCGCCTCGAAGTTCAGAGAAACTGCTAATCGCGCCCACCTTTTTTACAAACACCATGCCGCGCAAAGGTTGAGATTTCCGCTTCGTTTGAGCTTGGTATCCTGGGAACTCTCTAAAGGCATTGAATTGCAGCGGGGTAACGTAAGCAAGGTCGTAATAGCCTTTAGCTAGTTTTAATTCGAAATCAATCTGGCTTTTGGCTGGTTCAAACTTCAGATCTAACTCAGACTCTTTAGATAAATAGTTGATGACGTCCGACCAAGCCTGTTTTTTGCTAGGTGCGCCTAGTGTAACTGGTTCTTCCGGTAAGGGTTGATTTCGTAATCCGTCGTAGATTGCCGCGTTGGGCCTTCTCCATTTTTTGACTTCCTCTACTTCTTCCAATTCTGATACAGGGGAGGGGTAAGATGGTGCGATACTAATAATTAGAGCGTCGGGTGTTTTGGCGCTTGCAAGAGAGCTAAAGAATAAGCTTATTAAAATAAACGGGATTGAAAAAAAATACACCAGATAGCCCTGTGAAATGTAAGACAAACTAGTGTTAATGATAAAAGACATCGTCGAGTCTCGCCAGTTAAGATATTATTAGCTTTGTTTTATTGTTAACGTAAACATTTCGTTTGAGAGCGGGGCGTGTTTCTGGTACCCTGGCCGCCCATCTTGAGGTGAGAATCTCCCCTTCCAATTAATTTATCGAGCTTAAATTCAATGGGTCAACAATTGGCTTATTTTGAAAGCTCATAGTCTGAGATA
>Ga0105350_10002332_pt1 | contig 11435 bp, 8 predicted proteins | sample EN1Hudsemesocosm_FD_83506 | JGI IMG/M metagenome (GOLD analysis project Ga0105350, IMG submission 83506) | Methane-oxidizing microbial communities from mesocosms in the Hudson Canyon - EN1E Hudson Canyon | ecosystem: Environmental > Aquatic > Marine > Cold seeps | place: Hudson Canyon...
CGAGCATCACGACCAATAATCTTAAGCTGCCCTCCCTTATCGCCAATGATTATTTTTTTCTGCCCATCTCGCTCAACCAAAATTTTTGCACTTATTCTTAATATTTTAGCTTCTTGCTTAAATTCTTCAATTTCAACGGTCACAGCGTAAGGCAACTCTTCGCCCAGTTGACGCATAATTTTCTCACGCACCAACTCCGCAGCAAGAAAGCGCTGACTTCGATCTGTTATCTGGTCTTCTGGATAATGGTGAAAGCTTTCAGGAACAAAACTGGCAACTACTTTTTCAAGTTGCTCTACGTTATGCCCCTTCTCTGCAGAAATAGGAATAATATGAGCAAAATCCATTTTCTGTGAAATATCGCTAAGGTAAGGCAACAAAACTTCTTTTTCTTTTATGCGGTCTATTTTATTAACTACCAAAATGACAGGGCAACGGGCACGTTTTACCTTTTTAAGCACTAATTCATCGTCATCAGTCCATCGCTGACGGTCAACAACGAATACCACAACATCAACACCTTTCAATGCATCGGATGCGGCTTTATTCATATAACGGTTAATCGCTTTCACTTCTTTAAGGTGAAGACCCGGTGTATCAACATAAACTACCTGAACGTCATCTTCTGTTTTAATACCTAAAATCTGATGACGAGTCGTTTGAGGTTTACGAGAGGTGATACTGAGTTTCTGCCCCAATATATGATTAAGCAATGTTGATTTACCGACATTGGGGCGACCAACAATCGCTACAAAACCACAACGCATTCCATCAGAAGGCATTTCGCTTTCGTCACCCGTTTGCTCAATTTCCGGGAAGTCCTGATCATTATCACTCATATTTTTTCATTACCGCTATTCATCAAATTTCTATTACTCTGGCTATTCTTGCTCTGGTTATTCTTCCAGGCCAAGTGCAGTTAGTGCTCGTCGTGCTGATTGCTGCTCTGCAATTCTACGACTACTCCCTTGCCCTTCTGATTTCTGTTTCAACATGCCTATAATACACTCAACAAAGAATGTTTGCGCATGCGCTTCACCCTGCACCGACACGACTTCATATTTTGGAAGTTCCTGCTGCCGTGATTGCAAAAACTCCTGCAAGCGAGTTTTCGGGTCTTTTTGATTGTCTTGCAACGAAAGGCTATCTAGGCGACTGCTGTACCAATGTAATATGCGCTCTTTACTCGCCTCAAAACCGGTGTCATTAAAAATAGCACCTATAATTGACTCTACGGCATCTGCCAGTATTGACTCTCTGCGAAAACCACCACTTTTAAGCTCACCAGAACCTAATAACAGATAATCACCCAAGCCAAACTCTATTGCAATCTCAGCTAGGGTAACCCCTTTAACCAACTGCGCTCTAAGACGACTTAGCTGTCCTTCTCTGGCTTTTGGAAACTGTCGAAATAAGGCTTCAGCAATAACAAAATTAAGAATGGAATCACCCAAAAACTCAAGGCGCTCATTGTTATTTGCACCCACACTACGGTGGGTTAAGGCTAGGGTCAGCAACGATTCATCGTTAAAATTGTACCCAATTCGTCTTTCCAGGGCTTTATTTGATCTACTCACTGGGCTTTAGTTTCAAAGTGATTTTCAAAGGATACGATGACATCTATATTTTTAAAAATGTTATCTCTTTTTTCGTAATTAATATCTATGGTCAGCATGCCATCATCTCTTCCAATAACAAACTTTTTGATATCAAAATCTCTCACATTATTTATTATTAAGCGCTTACTAATAGCACTGATAATGCTGTCATCTTCAAGCTCTGCAATGTCACTTTGTGCACCCAGGTCTTCAAGTACTTTAGCAACAGTCATATTGTCAAAATACATTGGCGCTACTTTCATCGCAATAGTCAATATTGAAGCAGCTAGAAGCAGAATAACCAGTATTGTTAAACCCGAAGCACCTTTCTGATTTTTCATAACTTACCCTTTTTGTGTTTTTTTATCGTTTTTAGTCAATTGAGCCAACCCGTGAAAAACTAGGTAAAGAGGTGAACGATTCCCAATGCATCCAAATAGCAAAAGCCTTACCCACAATCATTTCATCAGGCACTAAGCCCCAGTAACGACTGTCATTACTATTATCACGGTTATCACCCATCATAAAGTAATGCCCTTCAGGCACGACCCATGTGCCTTCCTTTCCGGTAAGCGCTCTGGGTGCCTTAAATATTTGATGCGAAACTTCACCTAATTGCTCTTCAAATAACTGCATAGGCGGCAAGTTAGCAATATGCTTTTCTTCAACTTGCTTATTATTAATATAGAGGATTTTATTGCGATAGCTAATAGTATCTCCAGGAACACCAACTACTCGTTTGATATAGTTAGTTTTCTTATCCACTGGATAACGAAAAACCATCACATCACCACGTTCCGGGTCATTCAACTCAATCACTTTGGTTCCAGCAACAGGTAGGCGAATACCGTAGCTAAACTTGTTTACCAGAATAAAATCACCCACTAATAAGGTTGGCAACATTGAACCTGACGGAATCTGAAAAGGCTCTACCAGAAATGAACGTAAAACAAGGACAATGGCGAGAACAGGAAAGAACGACCTGGACATTTCAACCAGCCAAGGTTCGTCACTTTCTTCTTCGTCATCGCCCGCAGTCGACTGTTGAGATACAGGCTCTTTTTTAGCATTTTCTTGACGTCGTGGATACCAGATCAGTCGATCTGCACCCCAAATAATGCCTGTACTGAAGGTCAATATGACCAATATCAGTGGAAAATCAAAGTCCATAACAATTCCTGATTTTTTTGATAAGCTCGTCATCCTCGCGGATGCGGGGATCCATGGGTTTGTAGATTCAGAGCCAAATGGATTCCCGCCTTCGCGGGAATGACAATATTGGGCATTTATATATACGTTAAGTAAACGCCATTGATCTTAAAGAAGGTTATTCCACTTTCAATACAGCAAGGAAGGCTTCTTGTGGTATTTCAACATTACCTACCTGTTTCATACGCTTTTTACCTTCTTTCTGCTTCTGAAGAAGCTTCTTCTTACGGCTTATATCACCACCGTAACATTTTGCAGTTACGTTTTTACGTAAGGCCTTAACAGTCTGACGTGCAACAATTTGACCACCAATAGCCGCCTGTATTGCTACATCAAACATCTGGCGAGGAATAAGCTCTTTCATTTTCTCAGTTAACAAACGGCCACGAGAGTTCGAATTGTCTTTATGAACAATAATCGCTAAGGCATCAACCTTATCGCCATTAATAAGTACGTCAAGACGAGCCAGGTTTGCCGCTGAGAAATGAGTAAAATGATAATCAAGAGAAGCAAAACCACGGCTAGCTGACTTAATACGATCAAAGAAATCCAAAACCACTTCGTTCATTGGCAGTTCATATTTTAGTGATACCTGACCACCAATAAACTGCATATCTTTCTGCACGCCACGTTTTTCAACACAGAGGCTGATTACATTACCTAAGTACTCTTGGGGAACCAGAATATTGGCTTCAACAATAGGCTCTCGCATTTCTTCAATTGAGCCCATATCAGGTAGCCTTGATGGGTTATCAACCTGAAGTACTTCACCGGTGCGTGTCACTATTTCAAAGATAACTGTTGGCGCAGTAGTGATAAGGTCGAGGTCATACTCACGTTCCAGTCTTTCCTGAATAATCTCCATATGGAGCATACCAAGAAAACCACAACGAAAACCAAAACCTAGCGCATCGGACGTTTCGGGTTGATATTCCAGAGAAGCGTCATTTAATGTCAATTTTTCAAGCGCATCACGAAAACTTTCATAATCATCTGAACTAACAGGAAATAGCGCTGCAAATACTTGTGGCCGTACTTTCTTAAAACCTGGCAATGAAGGTACATCAGGTGTTTTAGCCATAGTTATAGTGTCACCAACCGGTGCACCATGAATATCTTTTATACCCGCAACAATAAAACCTACTTCTCCAGCCTGTAAAACCCCTGTTTCAAGACGTTTAGGCGTGAATACACCGATAGAATCTACTTGCTCAGCTTTACCCGTAGATTTAATAAGTATTTTATTGCCTTTTCTTACTATTCCTTGAGTAACACGTACCAATGAGACAATTCCAAGGTAGTTATCAAACCACGAATCAATAATCAATGCCTGAAAATCACCCTCTACATCACCTTCTGGCGGAGGGATTTTCTGAATCAGGTCTTCCAGTACATCTTCAACACCCATACCGCTTTTAGCACTACAAGCCACGGCATCTGTTGCATCAATACCAATAATATCTTCAATTTCTTGCTTTACACGGTCTGGTTCTGCCTGAGGTAAATCCATTTTATTAAGAACAGGAACAACTTCCAAGCCTTGCTCTATAGCGGTATAACAGTTGGCTACAGACTGAGCTTCTACACCCTGAGCCGCATCTACAACGAGTAACGCACCTTCACAAGCTGCCAGTGAACGAGACACTTCATATGAAAAATCTACGTGTCCGGGTGTATCGATAAAGTTTAGTTGATATGTTTCACCATCTTTAGCGGTATAGTCTAAGGTGACGCTCTGAGCTTTTATCGTAATGCCCCGCTCTCGCTCTATATCCATTGAGTCCAGTACTTGAGCCTCCATTTCACGGGAGCTCAGGCCGCCGCACATTTGTATAAAACGGTCAGCAAGTGTGGATTTTCCATGGTCGATATGTGCAATGATCGAGAAGTTACGGATATTTTTAAGACTTTTCACTATAGAGTTATTCACTAATTTAAGGCTAGTATCCTATTCTTGCGAACAGGGCTCTGTTGTTCAAAACAGAGCATTTTAATTCATTTGCAAGAACAACGAAAGAACGCTGTTTATTCTTTATCATAAAGCGCTTCATTCTTTGTCATAAATAAAGCGTTCTTTTTGTCCATAATCGAGATTAGACAGGTAACCAGCCAACTGTTCTTCATCTAAAGCATGGCTAAATAAATTACCCTGAGCCATTTCACAGTTTGCCAGTTGTAAAAACTCAAGCTGCTCTCTCGTTTCAACACCTTCGGCAATAACCTCAAGATTAAGTTTATGAGCCAGCGCTATAACTGCACTGGTCACTTCACCACTTTTAGCATCGTAGGGAATCCCTTTAATGAATAAACGATCTATTTTAACGTTATCTACAGGCACCTGACTTAAACATCCAAGAGAGCAATAGCCTGTACCAAAATCATCAAGAGAAATAGTGACACCTAAACATTTTAAAGACTGTAATAATTCAGTCATGGGCTGAATATCTAAAGTCAACATGCAGGCAGGTAATTCCAATTCAATTTTTGAAACATCAACGCCGGTTTCTTCAGCTATTTGAGTAAATAAAGCCTCAAACCCTGGGTCAGAGATTTGCTTCGAAGATAAATTAATAGACATGACATAGTCAGGAAAGCCAGCATGCTCTAGCGCAACCGATTGAAAAAAGGCCTGCCTGAGAACCCACTCCCCCAACTTATGAATTAAACCACTATCTTCAGCCAACTGAATAAACTGATCAGGTGCCACCAAGCCACGGTCAGGATGTTTCCAACGAACCAGCGCCTCCAAACCTACCACTTTCTGAGTAGATAAGTTAACCTTAGGCTGATAATGCAATACAAACTGGGAAAGCTCGATGGCATTTCTTAACTCTTCCTGCATAAGCATTCGTCTGGCAGCACGAATATTCATAGAATTAAGGAAAAACTGATAATTATTTCGACCTACTTCTTTTGCCCGGTACATCGCCATATCAGCAAATTTCATTAATGATGATGCATCATCACTATCTCCGGGTATCATGGCGATACCAATACTCACCGTCACGCCGACATCGTGATCACGTAAGCGAATACGACGACTCAAGGCCTCCAGTATATTACTGGCAACGCGTGCGGCTGCGTCTGGCCCCGTCACCTCTGAAAGAAGTACGGTAAATTCGTCCCCCCCTAATCGAGCAACCGAGTCTGCATCTCGCACACAAGCTTTCAACCATTCAGCCACTTGTTTCAACAGTGCATCACCCGCGTCATGCCCCAAAGTATCATTAATTCGTTTGAAGCCATCAAGGTCAAGAAATAATAACGCAGCTTGCTGCCCTCGCCTCTTACAGTGTTTGACTGAATGCTCAAGTCGATCCCTGAAAAGCTGACGATTAGCTAGCCCGGTTAGCTGATCATAAAAAGCAAGACGATGCAGCTCAGTTTGCGCACTTTTAAGTTCAGTTAAATCACGAAAGTTGGCAACCACCCCGTTAACACCAGGGATTTCTATCATCGCAGTAAAACCACCTTCCATATTCAGCCAATGTCCGTCCTTATGCTTAATACGAGCGTGCGTAACAGAAACAGACACTCCCGGGTCTTCCAGTGCTCGCTCATAGGAAATCTGGATAACAGGCAAGTCATCTGGGTGAACAATTAAATCTGAAGGCATATTTTTAAGCCCAGCATAGCTGTAGCCTAAAATACGCTCGCAAGACGGACTGGCGTAAGTCACCATTCCATCTTTATCAAGAACAACCGTTATATTTGTGGTGTCTTCTGTAATGGCTCTGTATTTACCCGTATTAGCCAAAGCGATTATCTTTGAACGAACCAGCATTAATGCAACAAAAAACAGTAAAAGACTAACCGTAATACCCGAAACCAGCACGATAGTGGGCCTGGGGTCTGATGCCAAATAGTCAAAAGCGGGGGTTGTGCGGGTAATTAAAAGCCATGTTTTACCACCATGTTCAATGGTCTGAGAATCTTCAAATGAGTAAATATTGTCAAGATTACCCAAGTTAGAGGCATACATAACACTTTCTTCTATCGCTACGTCACTATCATAAATACGAACATCCAAAAACGGAGCAATTAGACCAACAATGCCATCCATCAAGTTATTCATGCGGAACGCACTAAAAACAAACCCTTTTAAAGCAGTACGACGATCCTCAGTGGTCATCAACAGAGTATCACTCTCATAAACAGGGAAATACATAACAAAACCAGGCTGACTTTCATTGGCTTGTTCCTGAACAAGAACAACCTTACCCGTCATACTTGCCTGCCCCTTGTCTCGAGACATTTCCATTGCCTTACGATGGGCAGGGTCACCAAACGCATCATACCCAAAAGCCCTTCGGTTACGCTGAGTGGAGGGTTCAAGAAATACCACAGGATGATATTCGTGTCGCCCTCCAACAGGGCTTAGCAAATAATCGGGTAAACCTTGTGAACGAATGGTCTCAATATGTTCGGCTACACCACCCTCGGTCACTTTTTGGGTAAAGCCAATCCCCTGAATACCCGGATAGTAACGTTCAATATCAAGCTTACTAACATAGGTTCGCCAGCCATCTCGCCCTACAAGATCTGCAACAGCAAATAGCCCTGCGCTCCCGGCTAATACTTGCTCATAATTTAATAAGCGCTCTTCAATAGCTGTCTTAAGCTGTTGTGACTGATTTTCAAACTGAGCCCTGGTACGGTCTTGAACAAGTAGGATAGAAAGCTGCCACAATGACACCGTCATAAGTAGCGCAACCAAAAGCACAATCCAGGCAAGTTTGGAATTACGATATTTTAATAAGAATGCTAGAGACTCTTCCTTGTTATTCATTATGGGCTCTATTATTGGGTGAGGGACTTAATAAGTTACTGAATAGCTTATGAGTATAAAACAAAAAAGGAGCAGGGTCACAATTGCTGAAAACAATAATTACCCTGCACCAGAATAGATACCTGACGGGAATGGCACTTACTTAAGACATAAGTACCCACCATTGTCATTCCCGCCTTCGCGAGGATGACGAGATTAAGTTAGTCATTTAACTTAATAACGACAAATGAAGGATTCCCCTGCCTGACAATCAACAGTGGAATAGCTTTGCCCGAAGGAAGCGACTTAAGCTCTGAATTAAAATCTTTTACCGTTTTAATAGTTTGGTTATTAATACTGCTAATAACATCATCAGGACGAATGCCCGCTTCTTGGGCCGCGCCCTCACCCACACTAACAACCACAACCCCACTACTCACCTGTAAACGCTTACGTGAGTGTTCATCAAGAACGACAACATCAATGTTAAACCGATTACTTATCGACTTACTTGCTTTGGAGGGCACAGACGCCCCCTGCTCAGTAGGTAATTCGCCAATTTTAACACGCAATATTTTTTGGTCTCCCGCACGAACCACCTCAAGCGTTGCCTCTGCACCGATATGAGCTCGTCCCACTAAATGAGGTAAATCAGAAGAACGTTTTATTTTGTGGCCGTTGTACTTCGTAATAATATCGCCCTGCAATAAACCACCGTTTTCTGCGGGAGAATTGGGTACCACTTGCGCCACCAAAGCGCCATGTGGCGTTTTTAAACCAAATGATTCAGCCAAATCTTTATTGACCTCTTGAATAAGAACGCCCAGCCATCCACGCGCAACAAAACCCTTATCTTTAAGTTGATTAACCACTTCCATTGCGACGTCTACAGGAATAGCAAAAGAAACCCCCATAAAACCACCTGAACGCGTGTAAATTTGAGAGTTGATACCGACGACTTCACCGTCCAGATTAAACAGAGGTCCACCGGAATTGCCAGGATTAATAGCCACATCTGTTTGAATAAATGGAACATAGTTTTCGCTTGGCAAACTACGGCCAACCGCACTCACAATCCCGGCCGTTACGGTATAATCAAAACCAAAAGGTGAACCTATCGCAAAAACCCATTCCCCTGCTTTCAAATTTTCAGATTTCCCTATTTCAACAACCGGTAAATCTTCTGCCTCAATTTTTAGTAGCGCTAGATCAGAACGAGCATCAGCCCCAACGAGTGTTGCTGTAAGCTCTCTCCGGTCACTTAAGCGAATAATTATTTCATCTGCACCATCAATAACATGATTATTAGTTAGTACGTAGCCATCCTCAGAAACAATAAAACCAGAACCCATTGACTGTGATTCTCTAGGCACCTGCTCACCGCCAAATTGCCCACCAAAAAAGTGTCTTAGAAACTCAGGAACCTGCTCCAGATCTTCTGGCGTCACGCCTGGAAAAACACCCTTAGGTAAGCCTAGGGAAGCCGAACGTTTGGCATGAATAACCGTGCTAACATTTACAACTGCGGGTGAATGCTCTTCTACCAATTCAGTAAAATCAGGAAGGCTGGCAGCATGAGTCACACTTAAACCCAGCCCAAAAAAGATCAAAAAAACTAAACTCGTTCGAGATAAAACGTTTAATGTCATAGCGATTCCATTTAATTCTCAGATAGGCGCATGCCTACCCTATATTTTGGCGACAAGCGTAAATTTTTCAAATTAAACATTTTTAAGAAAAGGGCGGCCAATAGATCTAATCATTTTAGGACAAAATCGTTGATCATTTGAATGCAAACGAGAGTACATTCTGACGATAGCAAAACCAACAAACAGGCCTAAACCACCGACTAATGCAACCCAACCGTCACCCACTAACAACCACTTTTCAGTCGCTGCGGCTGAGAGTATCATGGTTAATAGGGGTAAAAAATAAACCATAAATGAGGCTCGAACCAGCATATCTTCGGGTATACCTAACAACACCTCATCACCCACATTTAAATTAAGGGTATTATCTACCAGTACCTGATTAGCCTTTCCATCCGAAATGCTAGCCAACACACCCTGCCCACACCCATTTCTTGCCTCACAACTAGAGCAAGCACTCTTTCGAATCGTTTGCACCCAGGCTTTATTGCCATCCAGTGCAACTACACTACCCGCTTCCTCTAACATGCTTACCCATTGCCTTATCGTTGTGTTGCTTAACTAGAAACAACTGTCATTCCCGCGAAGGCGGGAATCCATGGTTCGAAACTGCGCTAAAACACTGAATCCCCGCCTTCGCGAGGATGACAAAAAGTACAAATACAGTATTACTTAGCTATTTCAGGAGCAATGGTTTCAGCTACTTTCATCGCTGTTGTGACCGGTACTTCTCCTACTACTGTCACCATATAATCATGACGTTGCCATTTTAATCGATGAGCGTAAGCAACGGTAGCCCCCACCGTTGATGCCCCCTCTGGCATATTCCCCTCACCCAGCGCCTCAATAAACACACTAAAAGAAGCGAAGCCATCAGAAAATGCCTGAATATGACTAGGCTGAAGCACTGCACCGTCTTCATTATCTGCATTCAAGCGTATAAAACCCTGAGGTAACCAGCCAACGCGCCAGTTCATCGTTTCTGCCCATTCTCTGGGAGCTTTTATTGCAGGTACCTGCTCATGAGAAAAAACCACCCCTGCTTTTTTATCAGCCTGCAACTCTTCATCGGTAATATTGTCTGCAAGCTCAATAGAGGTATAGTGAAAAAGCTCTAGAGTCTGGCCATGCTCATTAAGCAATAATGATTTCACCAAAAGACCGCTTGTTTTTTCTAACCACAATAAATAACTATAACGATAAGTATCTTTTGCCGTTACTGCGATCTTTACTGCCGACAGCCCTGCCACACGGTCTTCACCCTTAATAGCTACCGTGTAATGATCTTTATCGGGCATAAGTGTTCGGGAAAATGCACCAGCAAAAGGCCCTGCGGGAATACTCTGCTCTAAACTAATTTCACGGTTACCTGGCAAAATACAAATAACCTTATCATCGGTACGTAATATTTCCCCCATTTCTCCATCTAGCTGCACAAGTCGCTCACGCTCTACGCCATCTTTATAACGGTGAATAACTTTCATCGATGATGATATGTTTCCCCTGTTATAAACAAACACACCTCTATAACTTTGTGTTTTCATAACAGAAGCCATATTTTCAAGCCATTCATCTGCCTCTGTACTGGCAAAGCCTTGTTGCGGAATAACAAGACTCCCCAAGAGAAGAATAAGACTACTACAGATAAGTGAACAGGCACTTAATCTAGCTTGATATTTTCTTTGTCTAAAAGACACTTTCACCTACCTAATCTAATACGCGGTCATTGATAAACTTGCTACCCGAACCAAAGGCATTAAACCTGAACGCCCTCCTGTAACCGAATTTCCTGCATGCCTAAGCATGTATTCATTTAGTTTACGGGCATGATCTGGCGCAAGAGATGGTTCGTCAAGCACCGATAAACCCGCATCAGTTAAGGGTTCACCACCATCAAAACCGACAGATGCAATAAGCGCTTCTCCTTCTGGTGCCGTATCATTACTAAACGGGTTAAACACAAGGGATACCGTTAGTACAAGCGCTGCCGCAACACCCGCCCAGCGTATAAAGCTAGATTGTGATTTTTCAGGTTCTACAAGTGAACTATGACCTTCTTCTTCGACGCCAACTAAACCTAACTCGCTTTCATCATCAATAGCTTGTGATATACGTGAGCTGATATCGATATCCATTGGCGAAAACTGATCATGTGCTTGTCTACCCGATGACAACACATCACTCACTTTGTTATAACGTCCCCATAAATCC
>Ga0105350_10002350_pt1 | contig 11380 bp, 11 predicted proteins | sample EN1Hudsemesocosm_FD_83506 | JGI IMG/M metagenome (GOLD analysis project Ga0105350, IMG submission 83506) | Methane-oxidizing microbial communities from mesocosms in the Hudson Canyon - EN1E Hudson Canyon | ecosystem: Environmental > Aquatic > Marine > Cold seeps | place: Hudson Canyon...
GAGCGCAGGCTCACCAGATGTAATCAATGATAATGAATTTGATCAGTTGCTTGATGAACTTCATGGTCAGGGCAAAGGGCCAACAGTTAATGGCCCTGCTGCGGCTCCTAAGCCTAAACCTGCTGCAGCACCTAAGCCAGAGTCTGCGAAACCTAAAGCGGTTGCGAAAAAGCCAGCAGGAAAAGACCAGTCTATTGCAACAGAGACCACTGTTCGTGTAGATACCCGGCGACTTGACGACATTATGAATATGGTCGGCGAGCTGGTATTGGTTCGAAATCGCTTAAAACGCCTAGGGGATGAAAGCGAAAATGAATCAATGCAGAAGGCGGTTTCCAACCTTGATGTAGTGACGGGCGACCTCCAGTCGGCAGTGATGCAGACGCGAATGCAGCCTATCAAAAAGGTGTTTGGTCGCTTCCCTCGTGTTGTTCGTGACTTGGCCAGAAACCTTAAAAAAGAAGTTAATCTTGTTCTTCAGGGTGAAGAAACTGACTTAGATAAAAACTTAGTTGAAGCGCTATCTGATCCTCTTGTTCACTTGGTGCGTAACTCTGTTGACCATGGTATTGAAACACCAGAGGTTCGAGAAGCTGCCGGTAAGCCTCGAATTGGGCGTGTTGTTTTAGCGGCCGCACAAGAAGGTGACCACATATTACTGTCTATAGATGACGACGGCGCCGGAATGGATCCGAATGTTCTTAGACAGAAAGCAGTAGAAAAAGGTCTCTTTGATGAAGATGCAGCTGAGCGTTTAACGGATAATGAATGTTTTAATCTTATCTTTTCCGCGGGTTTCTCAACCAAGACAGAAATTTCTGAAGTTTCTGGTCGTGGTGTTGGAATGGACGTGGTTAAAACCAAGATTTCACAGTTAAACGGTACTCTTTCAATTGATTCTGAGAGTGGTAAAGGCTCTCGAATTACCATTAAGGTTCCGTTAACGCTGGCTATTATGCCTACTTTGATGGTTAACCTCGATAAACAGTCATTTGCTTTTCCTCTTGTGAGTGTTGTAGAAATTTTTCACTTAGACCTTTCTAAAACCAATGTTGTTGATGGTCAGGAGTGTATTGTTGTCAGAGACAATGTTTATCCTCTTTTCCATATTAAGCGATGGTTAGTTAAAGGGATTGCAGGAGAGGAAGATGGAGAGTCTGCCCATGTGGTTATTGTCTCGGTGGGAACTAAGCGTGTAGGTTTTGTGGTTGATCAGCTTGTTGGTCAGGAAGAAGTGGTTATTAAGCCATTAGGCCAAATGTTACATGGCACAGCTGGAATGGCTGGAGCAACCATTACCGGTGATGGCCGAATTGCCTTGATCCTGGATATTCCAAGCTTGCTGCAACGATATGTGTAAATCACAACAATCATGCCTGTAAATCGTGCCTATTAACTATGGAGGCTCGCACTTATTTCTGGAGATTCATGAATGACGGTTACCGTCTTAATCGTTGATGATTCAGGTTTTTTCAGACGTCGAGTCTGCGAAATACTTGAGTCAGTAGGCACAATCAAGGTCGTTGGCACGGCTAGCAATGGCCGTGAAGGTGTTGAGTTGGTTAAAAAACTCAAGCCTGATGTGGTAACAATGGATTACGAAATGCCTGTTATGAATGGCGTTGCGGCCGTTAAACAGATCATGCAGGAAGCCCCCACTCCCGTTCTTATGTTTTCATCCCTTACTTATGAAGGCGCCAGAGTCACATTGGATGCGCTCGAAGCAGGGGCGGTAGATTTTTTACCTAAAAACTTTGAAGATATTTCCGGAGATTCCAGCCGGATGCAAGAAGTGCTTAAGCAGCGGATACTTGCAGTAGCAGCAAGTGGCAAAAAGAAAGGAATTCCAGCTGCACGCAAGCAACCGGAAGAAGAGGGAATAGAACCCATTGCTCCTGATGCCCAGTCCTCCAATAAAAGCTCTTCAGTTAGATCTCCGTCTTCCGCAAAGGCGCGTCGCAATACCACGCTTGTGCCACCCAAACGCAAAACGGCACAAGAAACTGAAAGTCGGGTATCCACTAGAAAAGTATCACATCCTATTAATTTAGTCGCTATCGGAACCTCTACAGGGGGGCCAATAGCGCTGCAAAAAGTATTAACTGCTTTACCCGGTAATTTTTCAAAGCCTATTATCCTTGTTCAACATATGCCCGCTTCATTTACTCCTGCCTTTGCAGAGCGTCTTGATCGACAATGCCAGATTAAAGTTAAACAGGCAGAAGATGGTGATTTACTTAAGCCAGGTGTTGCCCTTTTGGCTCCAGGTGGTAAGCAGATGCTTATAGAGTCTCGCTCAGGAACTGCACGAATAAAAATACTTGAAGGTGATGACCGTTTGCATTACAAGCCTTGCGTTGATGTTACCTTCGGCTCCGCAGCCAGAAGTTTTCCGGGAAAAACATTGGGTATTATTCTTACCGGAATGGGTGCTGATGGCAAAGAGGGGTGTCGTTTAATGAAACAGTCAGGGTCTACTGTTTGGGCTCAAGATGAAAAGAGTAGTGTCATCTACGGAATGCCAATGGCAGTTGCCAAGGCTGGGCTTGCGGATGAAGTACTAAATTTGAGTGATGTGGCAGGGCGCATTGTAGAGGGTCTTAAGTAATGGATTTACTAAGTATCATTGGAGTTATATTAGCCTTTGGTGCGATTCTCGGTGGTAATTTTATAGAAGGCGGCAGTGTTGATGCCTTATTAAACCTACCTGCGGGTGTTATTGTCATAGGTGGTACCTTTGCGGCAATCTTGCTGCAAACAACGATTAAGCTTCTTAAGCACTCCTTTCGCATGCTTTTGTGGGTTTTTATGCCTCCTTATGTGAGCCTTGAAGATGGAATTGATAAGGTTGTTAAATGGAGTATGAGAGCAAGGAAAGAAGGCCTGCTGGGGCTCGAATCCTTAGCGGGTAAAGAGATCGAACCCTTCGCGAAAAAAGGTTTGCAGCTATTAGTTGACGGTGCTGAACCGGATACGATTAGAAGCGTCATGGAGGTTGATCTAATCGCAAAGGAGAATCGTGACCTAGAAGGTGCAAAAGTCTATGAAAGCATGGGAGGGTACTCTCCAACCATAGGTATTATAGGCGCGGTAATGGGTTTGATTCATGTGATGAGTAATCTTGCTGACCCTTCAACTTTAGGTGCTGGTATTGCTACGGCTTTTGTTGCTACCATTTACGGGGTTGCATTCGCCAATTTGTTTTTATTCCCTGTCGCAAATAAATTAAAAACAGTCATAAAGCTAGAATCTTTATATCGAGAATTAATGATAGAAGGTTTAGTTTCAATCTCTGAAGGTGAGAATCCTCGCTCTATTGAGCTAAAGTTAAAAGGCTTTTTACATTGATCCGGCGACAAAGGGATGAAGAAGAGGCGCATAATAAAGAGCGTTGGCTTGTTTCTTATGCCGATTTTATTACCTTGTTATTTGCCTTTTTTGTGGTTATGTATTCAATATCTTCTGTTAATGAAGGAAAGTACAAAGTACTTTCTGAGACGCTTGAAGGTGCCTTTAATTCAGTGCAGCGTACTGCAAATCCTATTCAGGTTGGTGAGCATATTCCCCGCTCAGAAGGAGAGGATGCCGGAGAGAAAAAAATTCAGGCGGTAGACACTATTCCCCGGGGGAGCGAAGGGCAGCTTAAAGATCGTACCAAAGGCATGCGCGAAATTGCAGATAAATTTGCAGCTGAATTCTCTGGCATGATTACGGACGGCCTGGTTTCAATCAATGAAAATAAAGACTGGGTAGAAGTATCTTTATCAAACAAAATTCTATTTAAGAGCGGTGATGTTGAGTTGTCTTATGATGCGTTCCCTGTTCTTGAAAAAATTGCTTCGACTATAAAAGGGTATGATAACGCCATTTTGATTGAAGGCTTTACAGATAATACACCAATACGCAATCGCTCCCACGCCTCTAACTGGGAGCTATCTACAGCGCGTTCAGCGGCAGTGGTTCGTATGCTTGCCTATGAAGGTGTTGCTCCATCAAGAATGGCGGCAATTGGTTATGGTCAACATCAACCCATTGCCCGAAATGACACACCCCAAGGTCGAAGTCGTAATCGACGTGTCGTGCTGGTGATATCTAAAGACCCTAATGCAAGGGTAACTCTGCGCAAAACTGAACCCTAACGTTTCTTTACAATTTTCTATGGCATGATTCCTGCTCTTAGTTTTTAAATGGGCATAAATAGCTTTAAACTAGCTCTAAAGTAGCTCTAAATCAGCAAGGGTGGCAAGATTGTGCCTATCGGTAAACGATTTAAGTTATTTGATTAGTTGTCGATATAAGTAATTCATATAAAAAAACAAAGATAAGAGGTTACGCTGTGCGTATCTGGGCAATTGCAAATCAGAAAGGTGGTGTTGGAAAAACAACAACAACCGTTGCGTTAGGTGGGTTATTGGCCAAGGAAGGAAAGAGAGTATTATTGATGGATTTAGATCCTCATGGCTCATTAACCAGCTATTTTAGATACGACCCAGACACTATTGAACATAGTGCGTTTGACCTGTTTTTACACCAAGGCAAGGTGCCCAAAGACTTACCTTCTACACTCATTGTTAAAACAAGTATGTCAGGCTTAAAGCTGTTACCCGCATCAACAGCCCTTGCAACCTTAGAACGTAGGATGGTTGGTGTTGATGGTATGGGGCTAATTATTTCCCGTGCTTTGGCTATTCTTTGGGATGATTTCGACTATGTTCTAATAGATAACACCCCCTCTTTAGGCGTGTTAATGATCAATGCCTTAGCCGCAAGTCAGCATCTGATGGTGCCTGTGCAGACCGAATTTCTGGCGCTTAAAGGGCTGGAAAGAATGATGCACACATTGGATATGGTTATAAAATCTCAAAAGAGTAAGTTGACCTATACCATTATACCTACCATGTTTGATAGAAGAACTCAGGCATCACTTCAAAGCCTAAGGACGGTTAAAAATACCTGGGGTGATCAGGTATGGAGATATGCTATTCCAGTAGATACCAAGTTTAGAGATGCGAGTAGAATGGGGATAACACCATCAGAACTTGATGAGACAACTCATGGTGTTAGGGCATATAAAAAGTTACTTGAAAACTTAAGAGAAAAAGAAACTGTAAATGTTTGATGCTAGATTTTGTTGTCATCCTCGCGAAGGCGGGGATCCAGTATTTTGATATAGCTTCGAATTATGGATTCCCGCCTTCGCGGGAATGACAGTGTTTTATGAATAGGTGTTAGCTAGGTTGTTCTATATCAGTAGTTCGGAGTAAAGCATTCGAAATGTGTAGTTTGATATGAAAAATAAGCGTAATCAGGCAACTGTCATATCGCCGGAAGAGGCGATGAAGTGTTATTTTGGCGACCTTTTTAGTGAGGGTAGCCATGCTGTGTCTGATAAAGGTGATTTACCCTTGCCAAGCTTAGAATTTATTTCTTCAGCATCTGTAGAGCAGGGGTATTGCTTAATACCTACAAGTAATTTAAATGAGCGCATTGTTGATTTCTCAGAACCTCAGCGTGCATTAGTTGAGTCTTTCATTTTACTGCTATGGGGACTTTATTTCTTACGTCAGCCTATTTCCGGAAAGTTACGCACTCATGTGTTGGAATACTGTAATGAAATGAGTATGGAATACCACCTGCTACTTGATTTGGCTCATGCAAGGCTGGGCTCAGGAGGCGGTGAATGAGTCGTAAACGGTATAGCGAGACGATTAACCCTCAGTTAGCGGTACAAGATTACCTTAATGATTTGCTACAGCAAATGCCAACGACCTCAGTGCTGGATGAGTTAAAAAAAGCAGACGACGAGAAGGAGGCTATAGTCGCTGAAGGTCTGGCTAAAAAAACAGCAGAAAAGCGTGCAAATACAATAAAGAAAGCCCAGAAATCAACTGTACAGAATTCAACAAGCTCGTATTCTGCGGTACCTGATAAATCATTAGCCTCTCAACGGCTGGAAAAGAAAAGAGCATTGGCACGCTCACCTCAAAAAGAATTTCGTGAGCCTTTAATTTTAAAAACTGCACCTGTACTCAATAGTGTATTTAAAACAGCACCGCCTCATTTAACTCAAGTGGAGGAGGAGCCTTCGCCAGCTGAGTTAAGTGTAACGACAGAGAAACGTCATAATCAAAGCCTAGCCAAAGCTCGAAGTGACAAAGAATTGACTGGTGAGAGTCCTGTCGTAAAGCCAGAGTGTCCACCCTTGGTAGAAAACAAGGCGCAACCAGAGCCTGAACCTGAACCTGAACCCATCAAACACTGGTTAACGAGTGGTAAACCCGAATGGGCTCAGGGGCGTTTTGAATGTCTGATTTTTACCGTGGCAGGGTTAAAGTTAGCGGTTCCATTGGTTTCACTGGGGGCTATACATACAATGGATAAAGAATTGACTCCGCTGGTAGGCAGGCCTCCCTGGTTTTTAGGTTTGTTATCTGTAGGAGAACGAAACGTCCGCGTAGTAGACTCAGCCCGATGGATCATGCCTGAAAGGCACACTGAAAGTGTTAAAGATAACTACAAATTTGTTATTCGGTTAAATGACAGTGAGTGGGGTATGGCTTGTGACTCCGTGGCGCAATCCTTTACATTAGCGCCAGAAGAAGTACGCTGGCGAACTGATAGAGGTAAAAGGCCCTGGCTGGCTGGAACCGTTATTGAACATATGTGTGCCTTGATGGATGTTGCTGCCGTATCCTGGCTTCTTGACGATGCCGAAAAAAATCAATTTTCCCCCATTTAAACGCTAATATCATTAAGGTTCTGTCACTTATCTAAAGTCTGTCTATACTATATCTAAGCATTGATATACCAAGCATTTCTACTATAGATCAATAAACTGGCATAAAAAATGCTTTAATCTGTAGTAATAATGTAAATGATGAAATGTTGACATTAGATTATTAAAAGTAGGTTCAAGAGGTTCAAAATATGGCATCTAGTACAGGGCACAGCGGTCAAACTACAGAGGATCCTATTTATCAGTATGTGACCTTCCGGTTGGATGATGAAACATACGGAATTAACGTAATGCAGATTCAGGAAGTATTACGATACACTGAGATTGCGCCAGTACCGGGTGCTCCGGATTACGTAATTGGAATCATTAATCTACGCGGTAATGTTGTAACCGTTATTGATACACGAAAACGCTTTGGTCTTTCTGAGTCTGAAGTGAGTGATCACACCCGTATTGTGGTGCTAGAGATAGAAGGGCAGGTAGTTGGTGTTCTGGTTGATTCGGTAGCCGAAGTGGTTTATCTGAAACAGTCAGAAGTTGAAACTGCGCCGAATGTAGGAAACGATGAAAGTGCACGCTTTATACAGGGCGTTTGCAATAAAAACGGTGAACTTATTATTTTGGTTGAGTTTGAGAAAATGCTCAGCGAAGATGAATGGTCAGATATGTCTGATCTATAATTTAGAGCAGTTAAGAGGGTTGAACAGATGCTGGAAACATATGCTCCTTTATTCAGTGCGGCGCTAACTGCAATTTTTGCTGCTTATGTTATTTTTTTAAGAGTTTCAATGAGTAAGCAAGCTGCAAAGCATAGTGAATCGGTTAAGGTCATACATCAAGAGCTGCAAGCTGTAAGTAATGGTTCAATGGGCGTTGGTCGAAAGCTCATGTTACTTGAAAAACAAATAGCCGAATTGAAAAACAGCCAAGAAGAAATGCTCAGAAATGACCCTAATAGAGTCTCTTATACTGAAGCAACACGCTTAGTTGAGCTAGGCGCAGATGTTGAAGACCTAATGAATAGTTGCGGCATTTCACGCCCAGAGGCCGAGCTGGTGACGGCTTTGAGTCATAAAAGTCAGATGGGTGAGGTCACAGTTAATTAAGTCTTGAAGGCGGCTCTTAATATATTCTATTCTAACGCTACCTACTATCCTGCGGTTTGGCCGCAGGAACCATTTTTTAAAAAACCTACTCTACTCATCTCTCGTAAACCCCTTTCTGAGACCTTTGATCGAAGGTTCAGCATCCTCTTCCTAATTTTTATGTCAAGATTATTTACAGTGCCTAATGTTCAGTATAAAAAAGAACACTACAAGTCTTTGATTAGAATGTCATTAATTTTATCTTGGATATATTTTTGCTTTAAATGTTGAGAATAAGATTCACAGCAAGTCTTGGTTAATTATAATAAAGTAAGGATATATATGAAACGCATTCGATTATTTTCTGTAACAGCGACTTTAGCTGCTGCAGCCTTATTACCTTTTACCGCAACGGCAACGCCAGTAGATCTAACATCCTGGTCGAGTGAAGGGAGTGGTAACTGGAGCACTCAATCAGGTAATGACTCTGTCGTACAGTCAACCAATGGCCAGCCTACGGTTTTTTTTGAGTCAGGAAGTAATGCGAGAGGGACTCAGTTATCAGGCGAGATTAATGTACAGACGACAGGTGATGACGATTTTATAGGTTTTGTTTTGGGTTATCAGGCAGGCGAGCTAACTTCATCTAGTTCAGATTTTTGGCTTATCGACTGGAAGCAGAACAACCAAACCTATAACGGTGGCCTTGGGAAGAGAGGTTTATCGCTTTCTCATGTAACCGATGGTTCACAGGCAAACAGTTACACTGATTTTTGGCGCCATGAGGGGGGGGTTAACGAGGTAGCGCGTGGAAATACTCTGGGTGATACAGGTTGGTTAGATCAAACTACTTATTCTTTTGATATCGTATTTACAGACCAGCTAATACAAGTGTTCGTTAATAATTTACTTGAATTGAATGTTACTGCTGCTGATGCAGGTGTAAGTGAGTTTGCCGATGGAGCCTTTGGTTTTTATAACTATTCGCAATCAAATGTATTGTATTCGAGTATAGAAGAAAGTATAGCGTCCGTTCCTGAGCCAGCGTCGTTGGCTTTGTTAGGTTTGGGTCTTGTGGGTGTAAGTCTTAGTCGTAAGCGTAATAAATAATATAGCTAGCCTCCCTTTTCATATAGGGAGGCGTCGATATATTAATTTAATTAATCGGTTTTTCCTTCCTTTCACCGTATTCATTAACGTTATCTGGCACTTTTCCTTGCAGGTAATATGCAAATGCAATGATTTCTGCAATAACTCGGTAGAGCACTTCAGGAATGTGGTCACCTAGTTCGAGTTTGGATAGCAGTTCAACCAAATCAGCATTTTCATAAAGGGGGACGTTGGCTTCTTTAGCTATTCGAATAATCTCTTCTGCTACAGAACCTTCACCCGTGGCCGTAATGGTCGGAGCTTCATCACCGTCATATTTTAATGCAACAGCGGTGGTTAGTGCTTGTTGTTTTTTCTGCATGTGGCTTAAGCCTTAATATCTACAATTTGCTGATCAAGTCGTGTTTTTTTAAGGTTGGGCTGACCGTGTCTGCAACTGATATCATCAACCTTTAAACCTATATTAGACAAGCTTTCACGAAGGTTATGAGTTTCATCATTAACGAGCTTCAAGGTTTCTTTTCGTTCTGCCCAGATGGTTGATGAAATTTGTGGAGGCATTAAATTAATCTGCACAACCAGAGGCCCTAAACGGTCAAAGTCAAAAGCCAGCGTAACCTTCCATTTTGATTTTTTTTCAGTCTCTGAGTTTTCATTATTGTTTGCGTCTTCCTGATCGATTCTAACCTGAATAGGGTCGATTTCTTTTTGTTGGTTTATAAAGGGAATTTCCATTTGCCAAGTTTGTATTATGGGGCTGTCTGAACTGCTACTTTGAGACTGATAAAGGCTGTTTAACTGATTAAACTGTATTCTGTTTAGCGCACCAGCCAGAAGTTTAAGCATATCACCTACCGATAAATCTTCCTTGATGCGGCTGGTAGAAGATGAGCTTGAACTTAATGGAGAGGGGAAATCAAAGGGGTTAACCAGTAAATTCAGATCAGCTTCTGCTACAGGTCTAGCCAGTGGCTTTCCTCCTACTGTGGTATTTACACTATTTAAAAGAGAGATTGACTGACTGATAGCAGCTTTTAAGTCGGGTATTTCATTGGTAGTAGTTAGTCCGGGCATTGATGAAGTGCCTGGTATGGAAACTGTACCTGTAGAAGCTGAGATGGTTGTTGTGCCTGGTGATGTCGTCGCCCCGGTAGTTGCTGATGCTGTGGTTGTAGTATTTTGTACCGTTGATACACGAAGAGCAGCGATTGATGCTTTTGACATTTGAGCGCTTTCAAGCACTGATGCAGTGGGTGAGCTAGCTGCTTTTCCAAGGTTTGCTAATTTATTCTCCATGAAAATTCCAGATCGCTCCATGGCTTGTTTAATTAGCTTTAATGAACTTAATTGTTGATCTGTGGTTTGAGTTTGTGGTGCTGGACTGGGGCTTGGGATACTTGTTTTCAGAGATGGCTTTAAATGCTCTGCCTTAGGTAAAATCTGAGCGAGTTGTTCTGTTAGTACTTTGGCCTGAGCGTTGTTCTCTCCTAATAATGATAGGCTATTCAGCAGTTGAGCAATGACTCTTCCTACTGGTTGCTGAAAAGGGAGAACTTTGGATATGGCCTTTATTAGTTGATCAATCTCTTGACTGGCTGGTTTTGGGAGAATTAGTTCGCCTTTTTCATTAATTCTTACTTCAATTAACTGGCCAGGTTGTAGCTGAATGTTAGTTTTAACTAAAACGGTTTTTCCTGCGATTTCAAGGCTCACATTAAACTGAGTCTGCCCTGATTTAGTAGTTACCGCATCAAGTACCTCTAGCACCTTTGCTTGTATGGCCTGACCCACTTTTATATTGATGTTTTCGAGTGTTGTTTCTACTTTGGGAGCGTTAATCTGAACCTGAGTTTGTACTGCAGTTTGAGCAGCAATTTTTTGAGGGGAAATTGTTATATCTGCTTTTTGATTGTTTGGAGCATCTATAGCCATTATTTATTAACTCTATTCTCAGCACCCGAATTCAACGTGAGTTATGTCAAGGGAATAATTGAAAACCATACTATATAATAGGCCTGCGTTATTCATTAGGGAAGTTTATTCTGTATGTGTATACTGTTCGCCAGGATTTACCTCGTGTGCCTATTGAAATTTACCCACTTTATTGTTGTTGAAGGAAGTTAATGCCTGCTGTTTCACCAGTCCCTGATTCATCATCTCCCAAAGAGTTACTGAGGGCAGAATCGCTATTTTGTGAGCGAGATGAGCGTGTTTTATTTGAAGATCTTGATTTCACTGTCAGTCAGGGTGAAATTATTCAGATAGAAGGGCCTAATGGCTCGGGTAAAACAACGCTACTACGTATTCTCAGTGGCTTATCTGGTGCTTATGAAGGTGAGCTCTTTTGGAAAGGCGAAGCAATTTCTTCAGCGCGAATTGATTTTCTCTCTAATTTACTTTATCTCGGACATAAACCGGGTGTAAAAGCCATTTTAACCCCTGTTGAGAA
>Ga0105350_10002356_pt1 | contig 11367 bp, 11 predicted proteins | sample EN1Hudsemesocosm_FD_83506 | JGI IMG/M metagenome (GOLD analysis project Ga0105350, IMG submission 83506) | Methane-oxidizing microbial communities from mesocosms in the Hudson Canyon - EN1E Hudson Canyon | ecosystem: Environmental > Aquatic > Marine > Cold seeps | place: Hudson Canyon...
AAATAAGTATCTGAATCAGATTGAAATAATTTACCGATAAAAGGAATGCTGCCAAGGAATGGTACTTGATTACCGGTCCCATCTAAATCTTCTCGAATTAACCCACCTAAAGCCACAGTTTGACCGTCAGCGCTATAAATATTAGTGGATATAGTTCGGTTGGTAATTGTGGGTGTTGCTACTTCAAACCCCTCTGTTAGTTTAGATGCACTACTTGACATGGTTATGGAGAGATTAATAAGTCCTCTAGCGTTAATCGTAGGGGTGACTGCAACTTGAATACCTGTTGTGACATATTGAATTGAATTGGTCACGTTGTCGGTATCACTGGTGCTAGACTGCGTTATAGTGGGAACTTGGTCTCCAGCATTAATGCTGGCGCTCTCTCCGTCTTTTACAATCATAAAAGGTTTAGCTAAAAGCCTTACCTTGGTTTTCCGCTCTAAGAATTTTAAAGCAGTTTGCCAATCACCATGAATAGCCGACAAATTTAATCCACCAGTTGTACTAAAAAAGTCAGCCGTTCCACTCGTTCCGCTGCTAGGAGCACCGCTTTGTCCTTTAGAGTCATAAAACCAGTCAATACCTGACGAAACTTCATCCGATAAACTTACTTCAGCAATTGCAATGTCTAAAATTACTTGCCCTGGTAAGTGGTCTAGCTTATTTAACAACTGTATGACCTTTCTGTATTTATCAGCCGTTGTGTAAAAGATAAGCGCATTTTGAATCGGATCGACAGTCATAGAGGTAGATGACGAAGGCTGAGTTTGTCCATTCCCGTCAGTGTTTTGTGAACTTCCTGCTGAGGCGTTGGCGCTAGCATTGTTTGAAACACCTAATAGCGTATTAATAATAGGAGCCAGCGATGCTTGTAGGTCTACAGCTTTATTAAATTGAGGGCGATAAATATAATATTGCGGCTCATTGCCGGCAATCGCTATATCAAGTTTCTTACTCCACAATTCAACTCGCTCTACAGCATCTATACTTACCGCATAAACAACGATGCCGCCAAGGCGGGGCATGGTTACGAACGTAATATCTTGATCTTTTCCAACCGCATAACCGTCATTAATTAGCAGTTCTTCTAACTTCTCTACGAGGGTATCTGGTGCGATATAAGCTAACTCAATCAACCTGATTTCTTTACCAATAGAACTAGGAACATCAAGCAGGCGTAAAACACGCATGACTTCCAAAATATCATTTTGGCTGCCTTCTACCGTTAGGATTTTTAACTTGGCATTAATTTTAACCTCAACCCCTGTTAATTTTTTAATCACGCTCGATAAGCTTCGACTGTTGGTGTAAATATACGGAATAATCTGTACTATTTTTCCTGTACTTTGAGGAATGTCACTTTGTGTACGACCAATACCAACAAGGGCGTTTGTATAACGCTTATCTTTATTCTTTTTCTGAAAATAAATAATGTTATCTTTACGTAACATGGCAATACCATTTTCAGCAAGTAACTCTTCACTGGTGGTATATAATATTTCTTTAGCAATCGGGTCATTAAGGTTTAAAGAAACTTTCTTAGTATTACCTTCCAGCTGAGATGAAATAACATAATTCAAACTAAGTAAGTCACCAAATACATAATGAATAAACTGTGATACTGACATGGTATCGACACTTATTGTTACTTTTTCGGTATCTTCAAAAGAAGGTGGGATTTTTGCTGCTTGTTCTAAGGCACCAAATCCGCCTATGTTTGTAATTTTTTCTGTTGCTTGTGCCTTACTTGAAGCTTTAATCTCACCCCCAATTATTTCTTCTTGTGTGATTTTTCTTGCTTCAAGAGGCGTTGCAATAATAGATGGTTCAATTGTAAGTTCATCAGGTTTTTGAATTGTAAGTTCATTACTTGAGTGATTAAGCGTACTGCAAGCATTTATCAATAAAGATAAAGCAATGATAGGGAAGCGGTACTTCATAGAGTTATTGCTGAATGTCATTTATTTGTTCTGTATTAGTTGAGTTAAGGTCTTTAGGGTGGAACAGTTTTATAATGTGTTCAATAGTATCTTTTTCAACAACAAGTTGTTTGTCGGTAATTGATTTAATTAATAAACCGTTTATGACACTACCTTCTTTTACTTGTATACGCTTAGTTTCATTGGCTGAAATAATTTCTAACATGGTATTATGAATGTCACCAATTTTAGCTTGAGCAACGATTCTTACAGTAATATCTTCTGACAATGATAACAAGTTAACATTGTCATCGGTTAAAGGGGGGGCGGAGTCATTAATACCAAATAAATTGAGTGTCGTAACAAGCAATTTTTCTTTATTCTCGACTGAAAAATATGAAACTGTTACCGAGTCATCTATAACTTTCTTAGCGGAGGTATCGTCCTTAAAAGCTGAAAAAAGTAAGCTAATGATTAATGCAGCGGCTCCCATAGAGGCCCCGATTATTATTGATAATATATTGTTTTTATTAATCATGGCGCTATAGCTTTAGTGTGAGAAAACCAGTAACCAATGTAAAGTTGTGCCACCATCGACTCGTTATCAGTTCTTCCCTTTCGGTTTAAATGAAGCTTATCTAAAAAAACGGTAGGCGCTTGAGCTTCTAGCGCTAAAAAAGCTTGCATAACATGCTTTGCTTTACCTGATATTGAAAGAGAGCCCGTTATATAACCAATATCATTGGTAACAAGGTCTTCAAACTCCACCTTTTGGTTGTACACTTTGATGTCTTTGTTTTTTAGTGATTCTATTAATGTAAACCAAAGTGTATTGGCTTTTTCATTTTTATTTAACGTGGGCATTAAACCTTTAAACGAAGATATATATTGTTGATGTTCATCTAACTTCTGCTTTAATAAACCTTTATTATTGATTGCTTGCGCTTGTTTCTCATGAAAAGCAGATAATTGAGAAACACTTTGTTGTGTTTCATCAGCCCAATCAGCCCAGGGTACATATGCGAATTTTAATAAGAGTAAAACAGCCAATAAAGTGAAGACAAATTTATTTTGTATCATGGTGTTATCTGATTCGATTTATTTGGGTATATTTTCTGATCATAAGTGATATTAATATTAAAACGCTCACCCACACTCTTTATCGTCGCAGGAGGAGAGTTAAATTCTACTTGGCTAAACCCTTTAACTTTGGATAAGTCAGCAAGCAACGCTGCGGCGCTGATTGTTGTTCCTTGAAGTTGTATGTCGACGGGAGATATATTAATGGTTTGGAATTTTAGTTTGTTATCGTGATTGGATACTGTATTTAAAATTCTTAACAATTGGGTTTTGGGGCTGTGCTCACTTAAGTGCTGGTTGATTTTATTGATATCTAATTTGGTTTTTTTTAAATTGTTTGAAAGCTTAATTGCACTAACAGCATTAGCCTTCGCTGAAGAAATTTCATTGGATAAATAATCATGTTGCCAAAGTAAGAAGGCTGACTTACCTAATATAAATGTCAAAACTAAACTAGCGCAAAACATAGTGGCAGCAGTGGAAAGGTGTTTGTTGCGTATGATTGATTTTTTAATGTTGCCAGTGATTTGCAGCATTAAATCTAAAGAATCTAGAACTCGAAAATCCATTAAAATTTGATAATACTTTTCATTGTTAATTAATAGAGCGTCACTGATTGCAGAGTCTGAAAGGGGAATGTCTGCATTAGATATGTGAGGAAGTGATGCTAATTTATTAGTCTCTATTTTAATGATTATCTGATGATTTAACGTTTTATTGGTTTCTGATTCTGTATCTAGTGAAGCGGTTTCTTCATGTTCAATGCTAAGAGGGCTTAAGTTAATCGCTGAAAAAGTCGCATCTGTATAATAAAGCTGATTATCACCATATAAAGTACGATAAAAAGGTAATGACTCTGGTACTAAACGCCATAAATTATAGCTGGCTGCTTTCGTTACAATATTATCTGAAAAGCAACAGTATAAAACGACGGCTTGGCTTTGAGACAAATTAATAATGAAAGCATGGGTTTTACCGGGCAGGGGTGATATTTGATTTATTTCTGCTGAAATAATCTTGTACACCTCAACAATATTTGCCGTTGGGTAATGTGCTACATGTTCCCAATAACAATCTCGAGATATCAAGCAAAGTGAGCTAGATAATCTCCAATTAGCCGTTATTGTTTTTGCATGCTGTTGATGAGATAAATGATAAAGCCCATTTAAACTCAAAAACAAGGGATGTTTATTCACTTGAGAACCTTTTAATACCAAGACTTACAAATAATAAACGGGGGGCTTATTTTGCTCGTTCCTGCCAATGGCTAATTACAAATGGACGATGTTCACCAAATCGTCGTAATAAGTGCAGCATTTTACTTGATTTACTTTGCTTATAGCTAGTATTTACTTTAATTATCCAATTTCCACTAGAATAATCTGTCATCAGTAAGCTTTTACCATTTTGGCGACTTTTATCTCTAGCAAGTTGTAAGCTATCAGCGTCAGACCCAGAGTTGAATACCGGTAGTAAATCATCGGGGACATAATCGAATGTTTGTCTGCCTGCGCTATAAATGATTAAGTTCTTATCGGAAGCTAAATCTTTTAGTAATAAAGGATCAATATTGGCTAATAATCCCAGTTCTTTGACTGATTGTATTGACTGGTTTAAAGGGTAGCCATAAACGCTATATTTATGCGCTTCTGCACCATTCACTCGTTGGAAACCGTCATCATCTTGCCAGTCCTCAAGTACATCTATAAAGCGATAAATTTGATCTTTAGGCCAGTTTTTTTGAGCAAGATAGCGGGTAAATTGGGTGCGGTCTAGTGGACTAATTGATATTAATCCGCCCATATCTTGAATACTAAACTGTGATTTTCTATATGTAAAAGGAGAGTTTTGTAAATTAATACCTTTGGGTAAATCCTTTTTTGAAAAGGGTATATTCGAACTGTCACCCATAATGGCATAGGGTGATGACTGTGTCATAAAAATAAAATGATTCAGATCGGTAATAAGGTCTCGTTCTGCTTGCATGAATTCTTTAGCAATGGTGATTCGCTGTATGTGCTGTTTAGTTTTTACAATTAATAAAACGGCAACACTTCCTAATATAGCGGCAATAAATAATACCATGATTAAAGCGGCACCCTTTGAGGGTTTATTCATTGCTGGCACCATTAACGCTAAATTGCACTGGGTCGGCGTCTGAAATATTAAACCATAATTGGGTGGGCTGATATTTGGTTTGCCCTTCATTGTAGGCGAACTCTATTTTAATGTATTGGGGGAGAATGTCTCGCTTAGCTGCATCCCATGTGGTTGACCAAGCTTTGGTATCAACTAAACTATTTGATGCTGAGGTAATGCCATATAAATGATTGAGTGATGACCATCCAAAATAAGAAAATTTTGCTTGCTTAATGTTATAGGCAATTATTTTAGGGTCATTACACTCCGCTTTTATGTTCAATATAGGGAATACCTTACTGTTGTCATATTCGCAATAAACTAGGTTTGACTTATTCGCCTGATCTTTTTTTTCAGATACCGTAATTCGTGTCGGTTGATGTGAAAAGTCTAAGGAATTAACGCTAATGCCGGTAAATCCATTTTTTTCACCTAAAAAGAATAGCTTTGCTGGACCTATGGCCACCGCCGTATTTTTAATATAATAATGATACAAACCTTTAATAGCGTCTCTTACTGTTATTGAGGCCATTGTTTCTTGCATAACTGAATCACTGTTAACCGGGCGCGCACCAACCGACATAAAAAATTTAAACGCGGAAGAAGAGAGTAATAATACCGAAGCAAAAATCGTTGAGGCAATTAATGTCTCTAACAAACTAAAACCCTGCTGACTGCTGACCCGGTTTAATGACAAGTTTTGTAATCTCAAATTTCTTTTCCGGATATTGTTTAAGGTGATAAGATATATCGTGTAATGAAACATGACCAAAGTTTGAATAACCGTTCTCAAGTCCTAGCTCTGGGTCAAAGCCTTTTACTACAGGTGCTTTCTTATTTAACCGACTCTGCCAAATTAGTTGATATTCACCAATATCATAAGTACCTGATGTCTTTTTTTGATCTAAAGCGTATGAAAGATAATCAAAAAAAGACTGTTGGCTTAATAATAAAGCATAGTCAGCCATATTAAGCCGCTGATAATGGTTTAATACTCGGTGAACACCTGATACGGTGCCAATTGCAACAAACAAAATAACAGAAGCAATTAATACTTCTATTAAAGTCATACCTAATTGTTTTTTGTAATGCTTCATACAGTTATTTAAAAACTTTGCCTATGCTTAACGTTATTTTTAATCCAGTAGTGTTAATTGGTTTAATTGTTTGTATGGGCTGCTGGTCAGGTTAACAACTTTACTGCCTTGCCATTGGCCTTGAGATATTACGATTTTCGTTTTTTCAAATGTAAAAAAATCACTGGTTATTTTTTTCAGCATATCGGTTTGTATTAGGCCCTTACCAGGCACTTGATTAATAATGACCGTATTCTCTTCAAAATTAATTTCAAGATTGGCGCCAGAAAAAAAGCTTTTCTCAACACTTAATTTGGCGACTACTTTAATTTTTGATAACTCATTTTTAGCTTGAACACGATTGAATAAACTATACATATCTGGAGCGATCAAACTAATGCTGAAACCTAGAATGACGATAACAACTAATAATTCTATTAAAGTAAAACCTTTTTGATGATTATTCGTTTTGTCCATTTATTTTTGGCTCAAAGGTATTTGCGCTTCAAATTACAAAGACAAATCATTGACAGAAACTATACTTAATAGCATCACAACTACAACGCCACCAACAATCGCGCCCATCACCATAATGAGTAAAGGTTCCAATAGCGCAGTCATTTTTATCATCCAGGATTCAAACTCGCTTTTCGCTCGTTTGGTCACTTCAACAAAAGACCGATCGAGGGTACCGCTTTGCTCGCCTACTTTAATCAGCGATAACGACATCCTATCTAAAAAGTGGCTGGTCGCTAAGCTCATTACCAAAGGTGCGCCAGTATCAACATCAACTCTTGCTTGTTCTAGTTGCTGTTTGTTTTTTGCTGAACTTAATGTTTTTATGCTCAATAATAATGAGTCTGATAGGCTTAAACCGCTCTGTAACGTTAAACTCATTGCTGAGCAAAAACGAATTTGCTCAGCTTTATTGAAGAGAGTGCCTATTAGCGGCATTTTACTAATGAAATCCAGAATAGTATGGCGTGTTTTTTCTTGATTCCACATAACGACAATAGACATGATAAAACCAACGATAACAAAGAGAATGAGAAAGTTGTTTTCACTGACAAAATGGCTGGTATCTAATAACCATTGGGTATAGCCCGGTAGGTCTTTTGCTGAAGCAAAAACACTTTCCATGTTGGGAATAACAAAATTAAAAATAGCAAAAATGGCCGTTACACAAACCATAAAAATAATCATCGGGTAAATTAATGCTTGAATTGTTTTACTTTTTAAATCACGTTGAAATGCCAAGTTGTCAGCTAAACTCCGAAATACCCTTGGTAGAGTGCCCGTATTTTCGGCGATATTAGTCATTTCAAGGTAGAGCACATCAAACAATTCTGGATATTCTTGTAATGCATTATATAAAGAAGCGCCCGCTTGAACATTCGTAAATACAGCTTGCCAAACTGCAGCTAACGCTTGAGATGGGGCCGTGTCGACCAAGATTTCAAGCGCATCATTTATTCTTAAGCCGTTTTCTAATAGTGTTGCTAATTGGTTTGTGGATTGCTCGATATCCGAGGCACTTGCTGTCGCTTTACGAGGGATAAATCCAGAAGTCTTTTCTAGAGAAACTGATATTACTGTTAAAGACTGCTGTTTCAGCGCGGTTCTTGCGGCTTGTTCGTCAATGGCAAACAAATAGTCCGCCACTTTTTCACCTGAAGAGGTCAGTGCTTTATATGTAAATTTTTGCGTCATCCTGCCACTCGCAGCACTTCTTCTATGGTTGTTTGACCTTTAATAGCTTTTAAAAAACCGTCTTGTTTTAATGTTCTTAAATTATTTTCTTGCATGTATTTAGCTGCCTCTATAAAAAAGGTTTCACCTTTAGGCATCTGTTTTATTTCATTTGTGCAGGGTAAATATTCAAGTAATGCCACACGCCCTTGAAAGCCTGTATTGCCGCATTTTTCGCAGCCGCATACGTTTTTCAACTCAAGGTCTTCCACCGCATATTGTTTGGCTAAACTGGCTAAGTCATATTGTTGATTGAGGGAAGTAATTTCCTCTTCTGATTTTAGTTTTGCACAACTGCATAAACGGCGGACTAATCGTTGGGCTAAAATGGAGACTAAAGCCGCGTTTAATAAATACTCTTGTACGCCTAAATCAAGTAAACGAGTATAAGCTGTTGCTGCATCGTTAGTGTGTACCGTACTAAAAACCAGGTGACCTGTTAATGCTGATTGTAAAGCGATTCTGGCCGTTTCATTGTCTCGTATTTCGCCAACCATAATTACATCAGGGTCTTGCCTGACAATGCTGCGAAGACCTTTTGCGAAATCAAATCCTATTTCATTATGGATTTGTACCTGATTAATGCCTTCTAATTGATATTCAATTGGGTCTTCCAAGGTGATAATTTTAACATCAGGACGGTTCAGTTGATTTAAATATGAATACAAGCTAGTCGTTTTACCTGAGCCTGTTGGGCCTGTCATTAAAATAACGCCAGCTGTTTTTTTAAGGTCCGCTTCAATTTTTACCGCTAAGTCTGTTTCGTAACCTAGGGTAGCAAGGTCAAATTTGACAGATTTTTTGAGAAGAAAGCGCATTACCATGCTTTCTCCTTGGCCTAAGGGTAGGGAGGAGCAGCGTATGTCCAGATCAACATTGTTGGCTCTTGTTTCTATTTTTCCGTCTTGAGGGCGACGCTTTTCTGCGATATCCATACCGGACAGAATTTTTATTCTGGAAATAACGGCTAGTTGTAAATTTTGTGGAATAGGGTCAGTTTCAACTAATATACCGTCGACACGATAACGAGCGCGGTATCTGTTGGCAATGGGTTCAATATGTAAGTCAGACGCACCTAATTTAACGCCTTGTGCTACTAATTGATTAACAAATGAAACCGTAGGGGCGCCTTGTGCTAATTCTTTAAGCCGCTCTATTTCGCCATCGCCGACATATTGTTGTCCTTGGTGGTTTTGCTGCGCCGTTAACCAGTTAAGCTCATATTGTTCTTTTAATAAAGCGAGTTGCTTGGAGTGGCAAAAGAAGTAATTAATCTTATAAGGGAGCAGCCGGAAATAGTCAAACAAACTCCATTCTTCAATATTGGCTAAGGCGATGGATAATTGATTGTTTTCAAAATTAACCGGTACAGCACCAGAATCTAAAATAAATTGACTATTCAGTGTTTCAAGTAATTCCAGAATTTTATCACTGCTTAAAACTTGAGCTGATGTCGATAATACAGCGCCATGATGAACATGTGCATAAAGTGCTGCTAATTGACTTTCATCTAACACCCCCATACTGATGAGTGTGCGCTCTATGGAGGTGTTTAAGGTTGTTTGTAATTGACGTGCTTCTGCAATTTTTGATTTTGCAATACCGACGTCATCACAAAGGTAGTCAACAATATTAGTAGCTGAGATCACTGCTTACACCTTCGCCGCCCTGTTTTCCGTCACTACCAAGGCTAATCAGGTCAAATTCACCCTTTTCACCAGGAAACTTAAAAACATAAGCGTTGCCCCAGGGGTCTTTTGGAACTTCTTTAGGTAGGTAAGGGCCTTGCCAATTTGGGTCATTAGAAGTTCTGAGTGCGTCAAGTGAGTTGGGGTAGTTACCAACGTCTAATCGATACATATCAAGCGCGGTTGAAAACATTTCTATTTGTGTTTGCGCAGTTTTTTGTTTTGATGAACCTATTTTTCCGAACATTTTTGGTGCTACAAACGATGCTAGCAAGCCTAAAATAACCATGACAATCATTAGTTCAATCAAAGTGAATCCACGTGAATCACTTTTACTATACAAATTTTTCGTTGAACTACGGCTAAAAATCGGCAGTGAATACTGACTGAGCATCGAACGTTGTCTCCAAAATCGGCTGAAATATATACTGCTATTGTACATGGTCATTTAGTTGGTGATAACTATTAGTTTTGATCTTTGGTTTTTGCTAAATCAATAAACTGGTCAATCACCTTACTAAACTGCTTAAACGTTTTAGCGCCAATAATTATTTTCCAGTCCGTTATTTTTCCACCTTGTTGTAAACCAAGAAGAAAAGAGGGGGTCTGAGTGATACCAATCGATCTAGCTAAGTCGATATCATCGTTAATTTGTTGCTCTACTTTTGACGATTCAATACAGCTACTAAAGGCTTTATTATCTAACTTTAATTCGTTGGCAAACTTTTGGATACTAAATTTAGCTCCTTTTTTAAATAGCCAGCTTTTAGACTCTTCATAGAAATGACTTTGAGATGTTTCTTGCTCTCTGGCGCATTCTAAGGCTTTTGATGCGATGAAAGCATTTTTGTGTAATGCGACAATTGGGTAGTGTTTGCCCACAAAGCGTAATTGATTGGTTTCTATATACTTTTTATTTATTTGGTCAAAAGTTTCAAGGTGAAATTTTTTGCAGAAAGGGCAGTGCAGGTCTGTAAATTCAATTAATACGACTGCAGCATTATCATTGCCTAAACTTGCGCTATTCCCGACCTCGAGCGTTGGTTGTTTATGCGTGGCTTCCTTTCCTGTCGGTTTTAAACCTGCGTGCGCTGCTATTGCTTGTTGATTTCGATTCAATATTAAAAATTGCTGTTTTAAGGTTGCAACATCAGCTTGTAATTGTCTGATTTCTTGTTCTGTACTTAGCTTTTGAGTATCTGATTGCTCAGCCCAGGTTGGTGATATGTTTAAAGTAGTTAAGAGTAAAGCTACACCGATCAATGATAAATTACTAAAACGCATGTATTAACCTATTAATTGTTTATATAAAGACTATAAAAAAGAAATAAAAAACGAAAGAAAAAACTGAGAAATAAAGTGACTGTATAAAAAAAAGCCCCAAGAGGGGCTTTTTTATTAATAACCAGATTAAGCGACTAGAAATTTAAACTAGTCACTTAAATTAAGTTATTACTGAGTCCAAACGTTCTGATCTAGAACAGGCATTACACGGTCAACACCACCTGGGATTGTCTGAACACTAACGCCGTGAACAGAATCTTTAGGTGCAGTAACAGTGAATGTCATAGTGTGACGGCTTCCTACGCCAGCGTAACCATCAGCTGCAGCTAAGTCAATTAGTGCATCCGCTCTTAATACTACAGAAGCGTGCTCACCAACGTTACCAACATCAACACTAGTTTGTTGATTACCAGACTCGTCAAAAATGTC
>Ga0105350_10002357_pt1 | contig 11366 bp, 10 predicted proteins | sample EN1Hudsemesocosm_FD_83506 | JGI IMG/M metagenome (GOLD analysis project Ga0105350, IMG submission 83506) | Methane-oxidizing microbial communities from mesocosms in the Hudson Canyon - EN1E Hudson Canyon | ecosystem: Environmental > Aquatic > Marine > Cold seeps | place: Hudson Canyon...
ATATCACTACGAGCTGTCGAGAACGAAGAGCTTACCGATTCAATAAAATTGATCTTCGAAAAACATGACGGTAATTATGGAAGCCCTAGAATTCATCGTGAGCTAGTAGATCAGGGCGTGGTTGTTAACCATAAGCGTGTGGCTAGAATAATGCGTGAAGAGCGTTTGATAGCTAAGGCTGCGAAACTATATCGCAGGAAAGCCTTACCTACAAACCCATGCATAACAGTTGATAACCTTCGATATAATATACCACCGCCTTCTGCTCCAAATCAGCAATGGGCAGGTGATGTCAGTTATCTTAAAGTTCATGGAGAATGGATATATCTATCCGTGATTTTAGATCTTTACTCACGTAAAGTTATTGGCTGGTCACTTGGAAAAAATAGAACAACTGATTTAACTCTTAAATCATTAGATATGGCAGTTAAGTCTAGAAAATTCGAGCCAGGACTGATTTTTCATAGTGACAAAGGCTCCGAGTATGGTACTCACATTTATCAAAATAAACTGCGATCAGTTGGTATATTGCCAAGTATGAATCGCTATAAAACTATGACTGATAATATTCATGTAGAGTCGTTCTTTCGAACATTCAAAACCGAATCTTTTCGGGGTGAAGTCTTTGAAGGCATAGAGCATCTTTATGAAGTCACAAAGTGGTATTTAGAAGATTATTATAACTGTGTACGAATGCATACTTCACTGAGCTTTAAATCACCAGTGCAATATGAAAGAATGGCTGCATAAAATTAATTAGTAGGGCGTCTACTATTTGGGGTGAGCTCTCTGACTGTCTTAAAGAAGGGTTTTCCTACAGCCTCGTTATGCGCAAGAGGTAGTGAGCATCGAATGATATTGAAGGAATTGTACTTATATCCAGATCTGGTCGAATACCCTAGCGGGGTTACTGATGTTTTTAGAGATCAGACAAGATGCCTTTGTAACTATCTAGAGCGAACAGCTCTTAAATCTATTCGCTTCAAGAGTGAAGGTTTTAAGAGAATCTGTGTCATAGGGAGCGCTACACCAAACGATACCGTTACGATTAACAGTTGTAATGTAGCCTGTATAAATACTAATTTTGATCCTGAAGTATATGAATCTAAATCTAAAGTTGAATTGCAAGAATACTTCATTTCAATGTTATGCAATGGTTTGAATAACTTTAGTCAGCAGGAATCAATCCCTATACAAGAAATAGAGGCTGAAATAGAGTCATTCCGTAAGGCTGGCTATAAAAACGAGTGGATACACAAATCAAAGAAACTCAAAGGCAATAAACTCCTTGTTTCCTTAAAATGCGAACTTACAGTTGATAATTTCATATTACGATTATGTGTTACTAAACAAGAAGAAATAATTTTCGTTGAAGAAATTCTTAAAACAGCACCAGATGAAATAGTTTTCGTATCAAAGTTTAAAGATATAATATGTAATGAAGGTGTTTGCCAGGTAGCTGATAAGTTCGGTGAGATTATTTATGAAAGGAATATCAGTGACTTTACTGAAATCGCATAACAAACACCTGCATCGGACAAGTTTCAGTTTTCACCTTTTGTGCAAAGAAACGCACAAAAGCCGCCAACAAAAACTTGCTCGCTGAGGCGGGCGTTGAGGCTGTAGAAAAACCTTATTTTCACCTCATGCTTTGCAAAATAACACCTCTTATTAATAGGTGAAATTGATCAGGTTAGTGAAGAAGTTTTAAACCATTCGTAGTATTTTCTAGGACTCGATAATTACAATTATTTTTAGTTTACTTGCACAGTTTAAAGAAAGATAACTCTATTATGTTAGGACGTAAGAATGAAGCTTGGATATTTATTAATGTTTACACTGTTGAATCTTCTCGTTGCATGCGGTGGGGAATCAAAAGGTGCAAGTCAGCCGTCACCGTCAGAAAAAAGCTTACTGATAGCTGATACGGATTTTGGCGATACCTGTGATGAAGAGCCTTTTCCATCTTACGAGGGGGTATCTGATTTTAGTTTAGGGCCTGTCAATGTTAAGTTCTATTCAGAAGATGATTTTTTTGAAGATCTTCCTAGGGGGCATGGTACTAATGGCACCGATCCAAACATTAGTCGGGACTATATCGGTGAAACCACAAGAAATTATATTTCCTATGAACGTTTAGCTGAACCCTTTTTAAAAAACCACTCTATTCATGAAAAGAAAATAAATATTGTATGGGAAGGAGAAATAATCGTAGAGAGTGATAGTGCAAATATTTTAGCTGGATTTGATTTTGAATATGGTGATGATGTTGTATTTACTCTAAATAGTACGCTAAGAAAAAGAATGAGTTGTCAAATGGGAGTGCCAATTCAACTGTCCAAAGGTGTGCATACATATAAAATTGAATGGCATAGTCACAGTTATTCCGAAGCCTTTAATTCATCATTTATTGATTATAAAATATTAACTAAAGAAAGTATTTATAACGTTATATCTCCTTCATTATCTGGAAGTGAAGAGGTCGCTTATGGATTTATTCAAACTCCTGAAACATTTAACGACGTTATTACAGTTACACCTCCAACAGTCTCTAACGATCTAATACTAGTATTGGATTCTAACGAAGCAACAAATTGGATTTTAAATAACCCAGAGAACGTCAATATAAAATACGTATTACTCTCATCCCACTCTCCAGTATCGACGTTTGAGGGTATTGACCGTGATAAAATCATATACGTAGATGATATTTCTGGTGGGCTTGATGTTGCTCCTGACATACTTCTTATGACAGGTATGTCTATGGGATATCATAAAACTTCATATAATAGATCTTTAGATATCACGACTGAAGACTCTCCTGACTATTACCTAATTTTTGGTCATAGTGAAACTATTTTATCAAATCTTCAAGAGACGAGTGCAACGACTAGTATTTTTGAAAGTAGTACCACAGGGCAGGAAGTTGCTACTAGAATGGTATTGAATTCAACAGCGGTGCTGGATGATTTAACATGGACTTTTTGGATGTCAACTGAAACTAGGCATGATCGAATAGGGGAAGACTTCATATTTAAAATATACACAGGTGATCTTTTACCTGAAGTCGAAGTCGAAAGCATATCGATGTCAGTGGAAGGTAATAAATACTACGATACGGAAGGTGGAACTGTATATCGAACTAACTTCGACTTTAATCCAAAAATTGACTCAAATTTAGAGTTGCCTGCAGGCAATTACTGGGTGTCAATTCAGCATGTATCTAATGGAGCGTCTTCTGGCATAATAATGGAGCAGGGAGGCTTAGGCATTGGTGGTGCTTTTAACTCTACGGGGATGTGGTCGAGTACGATTGTGGGTTCACCTGCTACAAATGGACTTGGCGCTAGTATAGAAATTGATGCATTCCTATTAGATTGAAGATAGCCCACGAATATATTCGATACTTACAACTAATTAGTTTTGGATATTGAAGGTAAGCTTTGCTGAAATTTACTATGACGACTCGCTAAGAAAATTCTTAGCGATTATGATAGTGAGTATATGAATTAAATAAGTTGTAACGTATGTCTCTTCCTCCTTGTCCTAGCTGTCAGTCTGAATTCGTTTATCAAGATCAAAATCATTTAATCTGCCCTGAGTGTGCTTATGAATGGAACCCTGAAGAAGTGCTTGCCGATGAGGTGCTTACAATTAAAGATGCAAATGGATCGTTATTGAATGAAGGTGACAAAGTGACACTCGCGAAAGACCTTAAAGTAAAAGGCAGTTCTCAAGTGCTTAAAATTGGAACCAAAGCGGTTATTAGAAGAATGGTTGATGGAAAAGACCATCAGTTAGATTACAAAGTAGACGGTGCCGGTGAAATGATGGTGACGGCTAAGTTTGTTAAAAAAGCCTAATGGGTTTTGGTATTTACTGTTAAAGGTATTAATCGTTTCGTTAAAGACAGTTTGGAGTATTAATGCAAAAGGTATTTGTGAGTGCTTGCTTGCTGGGTGATAAAGTTCGTTACGATGGTAGAAGTGTCTTATCAGGTAATGCACTACTTCAGCAATGGGTTGATGCTGGTAGGGTGGTCTCTCTTTGCCCAGAGGTGAGTGCGGGGATGAGTACTCCGAGGAGCCCCGCTGAGATTTCGGCTGGCACAGGTGTCAACGTTCTTTCTGGTGATGTTTTTGTTACTGATAATACAGGACAAGATGTTACTGACGATTTCTTGGTCGGAGCTAATAATGCGCTGTCTGTTTGTAAAACGGAGGGCATCACGATCGCGGTACTGACTGAAAATAGTCCTTCTTGTGGTAGCTCGTTTATTTATAGTGGCGACTTTAGTGGCCAGAAAATCGCCGGTGCAGGAGTTACTGCGGCACTATTGCTGGCTAATGGAATTCAGGTTTTTAACCAGTATCAATTAGACGAGGTTAATCACTGCCTGCTACAGGCCGATGATAGTGCTTTGCCATAGTACTGATTGAACAAACTTCTGTTAAACCTCAAATTGATGGCTTTGATTATGTTAAAGTCATGCGATCAATCTCTACTTTATGATTTGGAAACAACATGACTCCTTGGACTTTATTAGGCTTGGCCAAAATACCCAATAACGGCGGTGAATTGGAGTTAACTCAGCGCGATAAAGAGTTTTCTATTCATTTAAAGGGGGTCCGTGGAGAGTTAATGAATAGCCGTATGCACAGTTCTGAGTTAGCCTTATCTGACTTAGGTTGTGCTCATGTGAAGCATGTTGAAAACGCTAAGGTGCTTGTGGGTGGTATGGGCATGGGGTTTACCCTAGCAGCCGCTCTGAAAGCGACAACCGCCAGCTCAAAGGTTGTGGTCGCGGAATTAGTGCCTGATGTGATTGAGTGGAACAAGGGGCCATTGGGTGAATGTGCCGGTAGGCCATTGGATAATGATCGAGTGATTGTGCACGTAGGCGATGTCGCTGAATTGTTTAAAGCGAAGCAACCTGAGTTCGATGCTATTTTGTTAGATGTGGATAATGGCCCTGAAGGTTTTACTCATGGCGATAATAATAATTTATATTCTTTAAATAGCTTAGCGGCGATTAGCCAGACATTAAAATCTAAAGGTGTTTTGGCTGTATGGTCTGCATGGCATGATCCTAAATTTACCACACAGCTTAAAAAGGCGAAGTTTAAGGTTCAAACAAAAACGGTGAGGGCGCATAATGGAAAAGGCAGTCGTCATACTATTTATTTGGCAGAAAAAATTTAATTAGAATTAAATAAAGGCTTGTAAAATATTCACTAAAGTAATGATAAATAATTTAGACAGCTTAATCCTCGTGAACATGATGGTTAAACTGAAATTAATTTCGTTACTTTATGGATTTATTTTATTTATTTTAAAAGTAATCCGCAGATTTGTTTATCTCGATAATTTTATCTAGCAATAATGCTAAGTTCATCCAAACTATTAAGCCTTGGCCGCAAGGGTTTAATATCTAACAAATAAGTTGTGTGTGTCCTGTTTTTGTCATTGGTGTACTACACGTATAGCGTGACTTTTATCATAAATACTTTATATAAAATTAATATTTAATAAAGTAATTCTTTGGTTGCACTATGTAATTGTGTGATCCTTTTCCGATTATTATTTTATGTGTTGAATATACTAGCCCCCTGAATCGAATTAGGGTTTGTTTATGAACACGTTTATTAAAGTTTCACTATTTTCTAGTTTTTTCCTTCTTGCAGCTTGTGGTGATGAAAAAATTAAAGTGTTAATCGAAGTGACGGAAGAGCCTATTGAAGAGAACATTGAAGAAACTATTGTAGAAGATGCTATTCCAGTAATAACTGATCCAGAAACTACGCTACCAGAAATTGAAGAAACGGTTTCAGAGATTCCAGTTCAAGAAATACCAAGTACTCCTGTTCTACCACCAATTTCTACAATCCCAGTAGAAGAAACTCCAGTAGTAGAAGAAACCCCAGTAGTTGAAGAAACCCCAGTAGTTGAAGAAACCCCAGTAGTTGAAGAAACGCCAGTAGTTGAAGAAACGCCAGTAGTTGAAGAAACGCCAGTAGTTGAAGAAACCCCAGTAGTTGAAGAAACCCCAGTAGTTGAAGAAACGCCAGTAGTTGAAGAAACCCCAGTAGTTGAAGAAACGCCAGTTGTTGAAGAAACGCCAGTTGTTGAAGAAACGCCAGTAGTTGAAGAAACACCAGTAGTTGAAGAAACACCAGTTGTTGAAGAGACGCCTGTAGTAGAAGAAACGCCTGTAGTAGAAGAAACGCCTGTAGTAGAAGAAACACCTATCGTAGAGTTTACACCTCAGGCCCTAACCCTAAGATGGAATCCTACGTACGAAGATGACGAAGGTAATACAGTACATAAGTCTGAGATCGAAGTTTATAACCTTCATTGGGGTGATGATGCAGAGAACCTAACTGAAACAATTGAAATTGCGAACTTGGGTGCTGACTCTTATGTGTTTACTGCTCTAGCTGCCGGAGATTACTATTTTGCAATTACTGTCGAGTCTATCTATGGAACTCACAGTAATGATTCAAATGTTGTTTATAAGCGCATTGATTAATACCAGTTATTAAATAATATATTTTAAATTAATATAAAGGCGCATTGGGTTTTACTCTTTGCGTTTTTTTTATATCTTTGTTTCTATTTCTATTTCTATTTCTATTTCTATTTCTATTTCTATTTCTATTTCTATTTCTATTTCTATTTCTATTTCTATTTCTGAGTTTTAAATTATTTATAATAAAAATAGTATTTTGTTTATTAATGTAATGCTGTGACCGTTACACTTATTTAAAAATTAATGCTGGATATACTGAACTTCTAAATTGATTAGGGCTTGTTTATGATTACTTTATTTAAAACTCCACTTTATTTATCTTTTGCTTTTTTAATTGCTTGTGGTGGTGCAGAAAGTGGTGAAACTGTTGAGTCTGGTTTTACTGCATTCGGCGGGAAAAAGACTGAGCATCCAAATGATAAAGAAACGGGCCCTAACAAATCAAAAGGTGGTAAGCCTGTTGCAGAAGAACCAGTAGTAGAAGAACCTGTAGTAGAAGAACCTGTAGTAGAAGAACCTGTGGTAGAAGAACCTGTAGTAGAAGAACCTGTAGTAGAAGAACCTGTAGTAGAAGAGCCAGTAGTGGAAGAGCCAGTAGTAGAAGAACCAGTTGATGAGGTAATAGCTCAAGCGTTAACATTAAGATGGAATCCTACTTATCAAGACGATATGGGTAATATCGTTCATAAGTCAGAAATCGAAACCTATACTCTATATTGGGGGCACGAAGAAGATAATTTAACAGAGGTTGTTCAGGTCGCTAATATGGGAGCAGACTCTTATGTATTTACTGCTCAAACTGCCGGTGATTATTATTTTGCAATCAGTGTCGAATCAATTTATGGCACACACAGTGAAATTTCGAATGTTGTTTATAAGCAGGTGAACTAATATGAAAACTTTAAAGAATAATAAGTTCGTTAATAAAACGGGAATTACTTTTTTTCTTTCTACATTAATCAGTTCTTATGCTTTATCTGCTGTGCCGACATTACAGACGATTGATGATCAAAGAGTTATACAGGGTGAAACTTATTCCTATCAGCCTGAGTTAGATGTTACTGAAAGAGTTTATTGGACTAAGACCTATGGTCCAGATTCGGTTGTTGTTCATCCAAGAACCGGTAAAGTCAGCTGGGATATTCCTGCTGATATGCCGGGTGAAAGTTATCACTTAGGTATTAAAGCCAGTAATGGCGATGGTTCTGATGAAGAAACTTGGATTGTCACTGTGGGGAATGGAAATCTTTTATATATTGGTCCTGATGAAACCTATAAAACCTTAAAAGATGGCATGAAAAATATTGCTTCTGGGGATACTTTGGTAATGAGGAATGGTGATTGGGTTCATAATAGTTTAGCCAATACGATCCCTGGTAATCCATACAAAACCCAGACGTTACCTGCAGGCACAAGCCAAGCCTATACCAACTTGATGGCGGAAGATCCGGGTAAAGTTGTTATTGATGGTCAAAACCAAGCTCAACTGATTAGCCTATGGGGTAGTGAAAAACATCCTGATTGGCCGTTAAGCAATAATAATTCGACCATTGATACGGATTATCTAACGATCAAGGGTTTAGTGCTGATCAACTCCGATAACGAAGCGTTGCGGGTGAATAATAGTAAGTATATTAAGTTAATTAATATTGGTATTGGTCCTTCGTCAATTGACCATGGTGCTTATGCTAATGTTTATATCTATCGTTCTCAATATGTATTAATTGAAGGTATGTATGTTTGGGGACATGGACGCTACAAGATTCAGCTAAAAAACTCTTCAGAAAGTATTGTTCGCCGCAGTATTGCTCGTATTGATGACTATATAGGTGGCGAACCTATTGGCGGCTTCATTTCTTATTGTTCTAGAAATATTTTATTCCAAAATAATATTTTGATTGATTCGGACCAGTCTAATTACTGGGGCAATCATAATGAAATTATTAATGCCTTTGGTGTCCCCGCTACAAACTGTGAGGCTTACCCAGAGTTTAATGAGTTTAAACGTAATATTGCTCTGAATATCCATATGGGGTTAATGAATACGGATGCACGTCAAAATGTTAATCCAACGTTATGGGAAGATTTAGTGGGTTGGGATTTGAAACCAAATCGCCACTCTGGTGGCACTGGTAGCGTAGTACCTATTTTATCGGGTGTTGGTGCAACGGTTACTAACCGTATGACTCTTGGAGAGGTTGAAACGGAAGGCAATTATTTCATGTATTCCAGAGAAAAAGATTCAACGGTGAAAAATTCTATTTTCCATCGTGTAGGTTGGGATGGCACAGAGGTGGTTGATCAAGGTGCTTTAGTAAGACGGGGCAGTGGCGGTCAGTTTTATTTCAGTAATAACAACTTAGAAGACTTCATGGGGGACTTAACCGATAGTGGTGGAGTGGGCGCGCCGATTGTTTCAAATACCTTGTCGCTATCTCCTGAAATTCAATATATGACGATGTTACCTCGTAATTCAGCACTGCGTGATAGCGGTGTTGATAATGATCGAGTGGGTGCTGAAGTGATGACGATGCTGGGGACTTCTGGCACACTTTATGGCGATTCTGGTTACGACTCTGAAACCGGTATTCCTATGTGGCCTTTTCCTAATCAAGACTTAGCGCATAAATATTTTGGCAGCTTTTCGCTTACTGGCGTAGACCGTGAAGGAGGTTCAGCCGGTATTGAAGGTGCTCGAGGTTTTGCTGTTGAAGATCAATCAATGAGTAACTATATTTGGACGTACTTAGGCGCTCCAGTTCCTCCGTTTGGTGTTTCTGGTTTAGCCGGACATGAGCAAGTGAAGCTATTATGGAATGCATCGGCCCCTATTTCTCAGAGTCAAATCACTGCTTATAACGTTTATCAGGTTGTTGATGGTACCGCGACATTATTAACCAGTGTTGCAGCCAATGTGTATGACTATACTGTTAAAGGCTTAGTGAATGACGAAAGTGTACAATTTGCGGTAACGGCTGTACGTTCAGATGATGTAGAAAGCGATTACGCTTATGCGACGCTGAATACTCCTGAAATTAAACCTGCCCACTTGCCGCCAGTATTGACTATAGAATAACGCCTACTTAAGGTTGTATTTTTTGCTGATTGCCTATTTTACTAAGTAGGTATTCAGCAATAGGCCTTTGGAGTATCGGCTATTATGAGTATCGGCTATTATGAGTTTTGATCTATTTGCGACGAGTTCTGATAATGGAGTTACTAAAACTCAGCTCGCTGATCAAGCTTGGCACCTACCTAATTTCATTCAAAATCGGGACAATCTCCTTAAAGCCTTATTAAATGAACTTATTCAGCTAGCCCCTTTACGGAAGATGAAAACTCCTAGTGGCAAGCTAATGTCAGTAAATATGACCTGCTGTGGTGATGTCGGCTGGGTAAGTGATGCGCTAGGCTATCGTTATCAGGGTACTGATCCACTTTCTAATTTATCTTGGCCAGTCATGCCGGATTTATTTAACGCACTGGCAAAAGAAGCGGCTGCAGCTGCGGGTTTTGAAAACTTTGAACCTGACTCTTGTTTAATTAATTACTATTCAGTAGGCGCTCGCCTTTCTATGCACCAAGATAAAGATGAAGCCGACTTTTCTCAGCCGATTGTTTCTGTATCGCTAGGTTTACCTGCGACCTTTTTATTTGCGGGTTTACAGCGGAATTCGGCACAAACACGAATTGCGTTACATCATGGAGATGTTGTTGTTTGGGGCGGGGCTTCACGATTGGCTTATCATGGGGTATTACCTGTAGAGAATGGTATGCATGATCTATTTGGCTCCCAGCGTATTAATTTGACCTTTAGGAAAGCGTGTTAGTGTTCAAACAACTGGTTAGCCCCTTGCTCGTATTTTTTTCATTAATGACCAGTGCTGTAGCACTAGGTCAGGAAACGATACGGATTGCTGTTGATAACTGGCTACCCTATCAAGATGAAAAGGCCGTCTATTTGGGGTCAATACACCGAGTTATTACGGAAGCTTTCGACCATGAAGGGATTAAGGTTGAGTATGGATTTCACCCTTGGGCTAGGTCATTAGCATTAGCGGAAGAGGGGATTTGGGATGCGGCAGGGATTTCCCAGAGGTCAGAAGAAAAAGAGCGTAAGTTTTATTTTTCTGAGCCAGTCATGAGCGCTGAGAAAGTCTTTTTTCATTTGAACAACAATAATTTTGATTGGAAAGTGTTTTCTGATTTGAAACAGCAGCGCATCGGTACAACCATTGGTTATTCCTATGGTGATGAATTTGATCAGTTTATATCGACAGGTGTTCTGGATATTATATCGAGCACACGTAATCAGCAAAGCTTTAGAATGCTTTTGAAAGGGCGCATTGATTTATTTCTTCTAGAAAAAAGAGCGGGAGAATATTTATTAAGTTCTAAATTTTCTGATCAAAAAAAACGTATTGTATTTCACCCAAAACCAGTACAAACCACCCAATACCACCTCATATTCTCTCGTCATTCAAGCAAAGCCAAATACTATCTTTCGGCCTTTAATCGAGGTCTAAAATGGTTACAAGACCAAGGCTTAGTTGAGAAGTGCCTAGCCGAAGGATTAGCCGGCGAATATCAGATATAGCTTATATACACTTTTGCTTATATAGAGTGGCTTTTAAATAACACAATATTATTAATAGTATTGTTATTTCTGTCGATACACTCATATGGCCATACATTCAAATCTCTCTTCACTATTAAATCAATTGGCGCAGCAGCCGATGACAGAGACTGCTCGTATACCTTCACTTTTGCAAACGCCAGAAGAAGCACCTGTGCGCGCTCCTGTAAGAGATAAATCATTTTCGGGCAGTGGCCTCAA
>Ga0105350_10002359_pt1 | contig 11365 bp, 8 predicted proteins | sample EN1Hudsemesocosm_FD_83506 | JGI IMG/M metagenome (GOLD analysis project Ga0105350, IMG submission 83506) | Methane-oxidizing microbial communities from mesocosms in the Hudson Canyon - EN1E Hudson Canyon | ecosystem: Environmental > Aquatic > Marine > Cold seeps | place: Hudson Canyon...
AATACATCACCATAAAATCTCCAATTATTGGAACTTTTTATAGAAAATCTTCACCAGAAAAACCAAATTTTGTAGAAGTTGGAACAAAGGTGAATGTTGGTGATACCGTTTGTATTATTGAGGCAATGAAATTATTTAACGAAATAGAATCTGAAATTTCTGGTAAAATTGTAAAAGTTTTAGTAGACGATTCTTCTCCTGTTGAATTTGATCAACCACTATTTTTAGTAGATCCATCATAAATATGAATCCAATTTTTAATTCTTAATTCGTGAATTTTACTCGAATTTGTTTTAATTGTTGAAAATTAGAAGATTATGTTTAAAAAGATATTAATTGCCAATAGAGGAGAAATTGCACTACGTGTAATTAGAACCTGCAGAGAAATGGGAATAAAAACGGTAGCAGTATATTCGACTGCAGATGCAGAAAGTTTGCATGTTCGTTTTGCTGACGAAGCTGTTTGTATTGGTCCTGCACAAAGTAGTGAATCTTACTTAAAAATGTCTAATATTATTGCAGCTGCAGAAATTACAAATGCAGACGCAATTCACCCAGGTTACGGATTTTTGTCCGAGAATGCTAAATTTTCAAATTTATGTGAAGAACATAATATTAAGTTTATTGGCGCTACCGGAAATATGATAGACCGAATGGGAGATAAAGCAAATGCTAAATCTACTATGATAGAGGCAGGAGTCCCTGTTGTTCCCGGAAGTGAAGGTGTTATTGAAACTTTTGAAGATTGTAAAAAAATAGCCTTAGAAACAGTTTATCCTGTGATGCTAAAAGCATCTGCTGGTGGAGGTGGAAAAGGAATGCGCGCTGTTTGGAAAGCTGAAGATTTAAAGGAAGCTTGGGACTCTGCTAGACAAGAATCCAAAGCTGCTTTTGGAAACGATGATATGTATATGGAGAAGTTAATTGAAGAACCTCGCCACATAGAAATTCAAATTGTTGGAGATTCATTCGGAAAAGCATGCCATTTATCGGAAAGAGATTGTTCCGTACAAAGACGTCATCAAAAACTAACAGAAGAAACTCCTTCTCCTTTTATGACCGATGAATTGAGAAAAAAAATGGGAGATGCTGCTGTAAAAGCTGCAGAATATATTAAATACGAAGGAGCAGGTACTGTAGAGTTTTTGGTAGATAAGCATAGAAACTTCTATTTTATGGAAATGAATACCCGTATTCAGGTAGAACATCCCATTACTGAAGAAGTTGTAAATTATGATTTGGTTAGAGAACAAATCCTCGTAGCGTTTGGTGTGCCAATTTCTGGTAAAAATTACTATCCGAAAATGCATTCTATTGAATGTAGAATTAATGCAGAAGATCCTTATAATAATTTTAGACCCTCTCCAGGGAGAATTACAACATTTCATGCTCCAGGAGGCCATGGAATTAGAATAGATACTCATGTGTACGCAGGCTATATGATTCCCTCTAACTATGATTCTATGATTGCAAAGTTGATTGTAACCGCTCAAACAAGAGAAGAATCAATTAATAAAATGAAACGTGCTTTAGATGAATTTGTAATTGAAGGTGTAAAGACTACAATTCCTTTTTACAGACAATTAATGGATCATCCGGATTATATTGCTGGAAATTACACCACTAAATTTATGGAAGATTTTGAAATGAAATAATAGTTTAAGATCTAATGAATAAATCTAAAATAGAGCATACAGTTTGTATACTCTATTTTTTTTATCTTTATCCCAAATTTTGATTACCATGAAAATTGACGGAATTGATAAAATAATCATTAAAAGATTAGTAAAAGATGCCAGAACACCAGTTTTAAGTATTGCTAGAGAGGTTGGTATTTCTGGAGCTGCAATACATCAACGTTTGCGAAAACTAGAAAAATCGAACCTAATTGATGGTTATAGAATGATTATTAACTCAAAATCTTTAGGATATACAACTACGGCATTTATAGGTGTATTTTTAGATTCGTCTAATCAATATTCTTCAGCAATAAAAAGGTTAAAAGAAATCCCTGAAGTTGTAGAAAGTCACTATACAACAGGTAATTATGCTGTTTTTATAAAAATTCTTTGTAAAAATAATGAACATTTAATGCACCTTTTAAATAAAGATATCCAAAATATTAAAGGAGTCTCTAGAACAGAAACTTTTATTTCATTAGACCAGCAGATAGATAGACAAATACATATTTAAAAAACTATGCGATCAAAATATGTAATCTAATAACAAAATACTTTTAAATTTAGGTATTGTATTATATGTATTTTTTCTACTTATACTTTAATCGCTGATATTGTGTTTTTACTTTCTTTATCGATTATTAAATTATCCATTAATCGATTGAAAACATCTACTCACCGAACCATTAGTTAATCTTGTCGAAAGAATTATATATACATCTAGTATATATTGTAAATTTATATCATAGTTAATTAAGTTGATTTATTTAGTGATGACAATCATAAGTTGGGGGATTTATTGATTGTAGTTAAAAAAGAGCCGTTTCATAACAGCTCTTTTTTTTTCAATTTAATTAGAACCTAATTATAATAAAAAATAATAAAGTCTTTACTACAAGAGTTAAAACATAAACTTCAACTCATAAAACCTTATATAACAAGTGTTAATTTGAAATGAAAACCTTTAAACCAAGCCATAAAACAACTTTAAAAGTTACTAATTTTAATTAAAAACTACTGATTAAATTCTAGGTTCTTAATTAAATGGGAGTCAAAGAATAATATCAATTTATTAGAAATACTAGCTATGGTCTAGTTGGGTTAAGCGATCTAATTACAGGTTATATATATTTACGAAAGACTCACTATATTTATTCAAATAAAAATAGTGACTAAATTAAAGAAACCAATTTATAGGCTTGAAAAAAAACCAATCACAATTAAAAACACATAATTAATTGTTGTGAAATTAACTAAATATAAACTCAAACAAATTAATTACCTTTCCGCTCCGGCAGAGAAAGAATCCTATATAAATATTTTGAAAACCATTAGAATTATGAGTATGTTATTTGAAATAAACTTTAAAAAATATGAGTAAAGGGAAAAAAATATTAATTGGTGTATTCCTAGTAATTATTCTATTTCTATTTTTTTTACCAAATATTATAAAAAATTATGCTGTAAACAATAGCAAAGAACTTATTGGTCGAAAAATAGATATTGGTAAATTAAAATACAATTACTTCTCAAGTACAGTTAAAGTCTATGATTTTAAGATGTTTGAAAGTAATGATAAAGATGAGTTTACAACTTTAGATACACTTATTGTAAACTTAGAACCTTTACAATTATTTAAAGCTAAAATTGAAATCGAAGAGCTGTATATGAGAGGACTAATGGCTAAAATCATTATGAAGGATTCAACCTTTAATTTTGACGATTTAATAACTTTTTATTCCCGGCCAGAAGACTCTTTAAACACAGACGTTTCAGAAACTTATAAATTCAGTATCTCCAACATTGAGTTAAAAAAATCTAATTTCTATTTCGACGATAAAAATGTTGATAAAGAAACACATATTAAAGATTTCTCATTCATGATTCCACATATAGGTTGGAACCAAAAAGAAAAAAGTAATGCTGATTTGAAATTTAACTTTGAAAATGGCGGGTACTTTCAATCGGCTTTAAATATAAACCCTATAGATGGTGAATTTGATGCACTTGTTACAATAAAAGACTTATACCTCAATCCGTTCTATGAATATATCTCAGAGTATGCAGAAATTAATGATTTTAAAGGTCGTTTAAATTCTCAAATAAAAATTAAAGGCAACACTAATGAAGCAATAAAATCGATTTTGTCTGGTTCAGTGAGTGTTAATGATTTTGAAATGGTTGATTCTAACGGAAAAACATTTCTGTCTGTCGAACAGATGAACACAGAACTTGAGTCTATTGATTATTTTAATAATAATTATGAACTCGCTTCTTTAACAGTTGAAGGTTCTTACACATTTTTTCAGTTAGATTCTATTTCGAATAATTTCTTTCAAATTTTTAAGCTAGATGATCCTAAAGACGAGAATATTTCTGAAATTACATCTGACACCATCACATCAAAAGCAGCGCAGTTTATAAATTACAAAATAAACAAATTAACGCTAAGCAATGGGGTCTTAGATTATACCGATAATTTAACAGGAAAACCTTTTAATTACAATCTGAGTAATATTAAAATAGATTCAGATAGCATTACCAATAAGAGCAAATGGATAGATCTTTATGCAACAATGTTACTCAATAAACGTGGTTCCTTAAAGTCTGAGTTAGGGATTGATCCGAATAATTATTTAAATTCTACTATAAATATTGCAGTAGAAAATTTTTTATTACAAGATCTTAATATTTATACGGATTACTATATGGGCCATCGAATTTTGAAAGGTGATATGTACTATTTTTCAAAATCAAAATTAACAAATGGACAAATTGTTAGTGAAAATAAACTCATTGTCAAAAATGCATCACTAGAAAACTCTAAAGGAGGACTCTATGATTTACCATTGAAGTTTGCTTTCTTTTTATTGACAGATAAAAACGGAGATGTTGAATTAGATATTCCAGTAAAAGGAAATTTAAATGATCCAAGTACAGATCTTGGCCCGATAATCTGGAAAACCTTTAAAAATGTTATTGGTAAAACAGTAGCAGCGCCTATTAATTTTTTAGTGGGTCTAGTGGGTGGTGATCCAAAGGAATTAGAAGAACTGAATTTTACCTATACCGATTCTATTCTTAGTCCAAAACACGAGAGACAATTGTCGAAATTATTAGATTTAGAGCGAAAAAAAGATTCCTTAAAAATAACAATGACTTATTATGTAGACTCAACGCTGATCTCTGAAGCTATAGCAGCTGAGTATATAGGAAATCAATTTAATAAAGACACAGGAGATGACTATTTAAAAAATGAAACTAATTTTAAAAACTACATTTTTAAGAAAATAGGCAACGACTCTTTAAGTATCACAAGTGCAATCAGGCAGATAACCGAAAGTAAACTCATAGACAGTTTGACCAGAATACGAAAAGAAATTGTTATTAAAAAAGCAACCAATTATCTTAAACAAGAGTATCCAATTACAAACATTGAAATTAAACAAGGAAAATCTGAGGCCCTAGAGAACTCCGGTTCCTATCCAAAATTTTTAATTACCTACGGACTGCTAGACAGAAAATAATATGCAAAGAGTTATATGTAAAATTAAATATACAAAGTATTTATAAAATAATATCTAAAGATATATTCATTAGTTCTTCGTTCTATTCCCTGGGTTATATCCTTGTCCTCCATTATTTGAACTTCCGTGTGCTGTGTGCCATTGTCTATTGTAAAAGTATCGACCATTAAAATTACTTGGTAGTCTACTATGCCATCCTGATTGGTAATAATACTTCCCTTGATTGGACTGCCAACCGGAAGGATAGCCGTTTTGGATTCCATTATTTGAGTTCCCGTGTGCTGTATGCCAGGAACCATTGTGAAAATACTTCCCACTAAAATTACTAGGCATTCTGGTGTGCCATGAAGACTGATAATAATACTTGCCTTGATTCGATTGCCAACCCGGTGGATAACCACCGTGGTTTCCATTATTTGAATTGCCATGAGAAGTACGCCAAAGACCGTTGTGAAAATACCTTCCAGTATAATTACTAGGAAGCCTACTATGCCAACTAGATTGATAATAATATTTTCCTTTATTGAACTGCCAGCCAGAAGGATAGCCTCCATTATTGCCATTGTCTGAATTTACATGGGCAGTATGCCAAGAACCATTATGATAATAGGAACCATTAAAATTGCTAGGAAGCCTACTATGCCATTGTGAATAATAATAATATTTGCCTTGGTTCCATTGCCAACCTGAGGGTTTTGAATGGTCGTTACCGTTGTTTGAGTTGCCATGTGCCGTGCGCCAGGATCCATTATAAAAATAGGTCCCACGATATGAACTTGACAGTCTAGAATGCCAACCTCTAGAATAATAATAGTTATTCAAATTACTCTGCCAGCCAGGTGGATATGACGTTGTATTTCCATTGTTTGAATTTCCATGAGCGGTGTGCCAATATCCGTTATGAAAATAAGAACCTGAAAAATTACTAGGAAGTCTGGTATACCATTGTGAATAATAATAATATTTTCCTTGATTAAATGTCCAGTTAGGAGGGTACGAATTTTGACCATTGTTAAACCCTTGTCCCCCACTTGAAAAACCTGAGGAATAAATATCACAACCCGTTTGAGTGCAAAAAAATGCAAATACAAACAGCATTACTAAACTTCTTTTCATTATAATATTGTTTTATACCCCATAATTTAGTGATTATTTTTTAAAATAAATAATTCAATGGTAAGAAAATAAATGACATCAACTCCAATGAAGCAATGAAATTATAAATATACGTTCGTAATACACAACATAAGTTGTACTCTTTTTACTAAAAAAACATATTGAAAGTACCGGTATGATTAATGATATGGTTTAAAAAACTATGAATTTAAAAATTTTTAATCCTGAGAAGCAATCTATCAGAAAAGTCTTGATTTTACCCAAAAGGTCTTAGTGTTCTGTACTTCAATAAACATGAATTATTGCCCAAAAAATCAATGAAAATAAAATCACCGTGATAAAAATTAAGTAGTATTATTAAGAGTTTTATTTTGAAAACCTTTGTTTATATTTTTACTAGTTTTGTTTTATTAAAATATTTAATTTGGGACGCAGATCCTAAAAAATCAGAATAATGAATGTATATAAGGTATTGTCTATAAATATAATTGGCATCATCATGTTTTCTTTTGCTTGTAATTACACTTACGGGCAAGATTTAAAAAAGCATATATGGAAGAATAGAATCCTAATTATAAAGACTTCAAACTTTACAACAAAAAAATATCATGATCAAATAAATCAATTTAAAAACTCGGAAGAAGCTCTTTTAGAAAGGAAATGTATAATGTATATAATAGAAGGTGATAAGTATACTTCGTTTGATTATGGGAATAATTCAAAAAAACATACCGGAAAAATCTCTAAAGAAACACGAAATCTTTTTGATCAGAATAAAAAATTTGAAGTCCTTTTAATAGGCTTAGATGGAAAGGTAAAACTTCAACAACCGTCAGTCCTTTTGAAAGAAACACTCTTCAACAAAATTGATGGAATGCCAATGAGATATAACGAAGTTTTAAGAAAAGGGAGGTAAACTAACCCCAGTAAAATCTGAAAACTTAATAATTTTAAAGCTGTCATTAAAAAGTTACAAAAGAGGAAATATGGGAATTATGAGCTATAAAACTATCTTATGATTGTGCACTCTATATTGTTAATCGTTTACAAACACTTTCTAACCGTTTTATAATTAAATTAGTAAATGTCTTTACACCCTATACTTTCAAGCATAAAAACCCACTGGATACTTTGTATCGGAGTCATTATAATTATACTTACCTATACCTTTTTTAATTATTTAGAAAGTGACAAAACTATCGTTATTCAACAGGCAACTACATTTACCTACTCTCGCGGTAAAGAATTACAAATCGATATCAATGGTGATAATATTCCTGATTTTAAATGTCTGTCAAAACCTTCAGGAAATCGATCGATGCCTCTAATTATTCCAATTGGTACAAATAATAAGATTAGCAAAAGTACTTCAATCCTTTCTAAGGGTAAATTTGTTGGTAAGGATACCGATTTTTCAGATCGTTTTAATTTTAACGATTTAGGAAGTGGAAAAAATGCTCTTTTAAAAAATAAATATCTTGGAGTAGTCTTTAAAGTTAAAAATTGCACTCATTTTGGGTGGATTCATTTTTCATCAAATTCAAACGGAAGCCATAGCAGTAATACTCCAATATACTATCAAAAAGTTTCGTTAACTATTCATAAAACGGGCTTTCATCAAAAATGTAACAAACCTGCTATTATTGAGTAAATGCGATCAATAACTTCACCTAAAATCTACTTCTAACCAAAATCTTCTTTTTTAAACCTAAGAGGTTTGCAATGCCAATAGTATTTGTCTAAATTAGTGACTTGAAGTTTTAAAAATCACTCCATTTTTTGCTGAATTTAAACTTTTAGAAAGTATAAAACATTTACAATGAGCTCAAAGTATACTGATATTATAATAATTGGAGCAGGTCTCTCTGGCATTGGGGCAGCTTGCCATTTACACAGAAAAAATAATACAAAAACTTATAGAATATTAGAAGCTAGATCTGAAATTGGTGGGACTTGGAGCTATTTTAAATATCCAGGAATCCGTTCAGATTCTGATATGTATACTTTTGGATATTCTTTTAAAACTTGGGATGACGATAAATCATTTGCAAACGCTCCTTCAATTTTAAAATACTTAAATGAAGCTACTAAAGAATATAATGTAAAAGATAACATTACTTTTCATCAAAAAGTAGATAGTTATAACTTTGATTCGTCTCAAAATTTATGGACGGTAAAAGCTATCAATCCAAAAACGAAAGAAGAATCTTTTTACACCTCTAAATACATCTTTAATTGCAGTGGTTATTATAATTATGATAACGGATACACTCCTGATTTTAAGGGGATAAAAAACTTTAAAGGACGTTTTATTCATCCTCAAAAGTGGGATACAGATTTGGACTATCAGAATAAAAAAGTAGTAGTGATTGGTAGCGGTGCCACAGCGGTAACCATTATCCCTGAAATAGCAAAAGACGTTAAAAAAGTAACAATGCTACAAAGATCACCTACCTATATTGCTGCTCTGCCCAACAAAGATAAAATTGCTGTTTTTATCAAAAAAATAATGCCCACAAAAATTGCTCATAAGATTGTTAGGTCTAAAAATATTTTAGGGAATATGTTCTTTTTTAACTTGTGTAAAAGATTCCCAAAAACAATGAAAAAATTCATTTTAAAAGGAATTAAAAAAGAACTTGGAGATTTCCCAATAGAACCCCATTTTACTCCAAACTACAGCCCTTGGGATGAACGCTTATGTTTGGTCCCAGATGGTGATTTTTTTGAGGCCGTAAAAGCTAAAAAAGCAACTGTGGTTACGGATGTTATTGAACATTTTACAGAAAACGGCATTCTTTTAAAATCGGGAAAAATTCTAGAGGCAGATATTGTGATCAGTGCAACTGGACTCAAACTATTGCCTTTTGGCGGTGCAAAAATATCCTTAGACCATCAACAATTTAATATTACTACTAAATTTATATACAAAGGATTGATGCTAAGTGAGCTTCCTAATTTTTTTGTTTTTGCTGGCTATACAAATGCCTCTTGGACTTTAAAAAGCGATTTAACTAGCGAGTACATTTCTAGATTATTAAATTACATGGATAAGCATGAGTATAGCTCTGTTACATCAAATGTAATTGAAGAAAACTTAGGGGAATTGCCTCTAATAAACCTAAACTCTGGGTATATTCATAGAGCCAAAGATATATTACCCAAGCAAGGTGATAAATTTCCTTGGAGATTGTATCAAAATTATATTTTAGACTACAAAGTATTAAGAATAGACCGTGTAAATGACAAGCGTCTTTTATTTACAAAAAAATAAATCCTAGTCATCGTTTTAAAAAGTTACTTTGATTTAGATTTTCGTTTGCCTGTTAAATACCCCAAATAAAAAGGCAATCCTAAAACAATAACGAACAATAGGATGAAGTAAAGTATTAATTTACGAACAATTCTTTCTAAACCTTTAAATGTATTTTCAATTCCATTTTCTACCAAGTTATCTGCTTTGGTAATTAGTGCAGCCCGCTCTCTCTTAATAATTGAATCTAAAGCGACTCTCTCTCTTATAAAGATTGTATCTATAGAGACGATATTTGAAGATAAACTTTGTATGGCTGAACTAATCTCTTCATTAAGGTTACTAAAGAGAGGACTGATATTATTTCTAAATTCTTTGATAGCCAAATCGATATTTTCTGGAGACTTTTCTGCCACTGTAAGCAACCGATCAAACTGTGTTTCAAACTCAGCTAATTTCTCTTGAAATGAAACAGAATCAAGTCCATTTTTTTTTAAGATCATATCGGCCTTCCATGAAAATCTTTTGCTTGATGCATCAGAAAAATATCCAAAATGATTGCTGGCGTTTGACAATACCTCTGCTAAAGTTCCAACAGTTTGAAAGGCAATACTATCTGGAATTTTTTTGAATTTTAGATAAGAATCTCTTAGAGATTGGTGTTTAAATTCATTTTGCGATAATGAGGAATTACTCTTTGCATATGTTTGTACAAAATCTTTGTTTTTTATAAATTCATCATTAGGTAATACTTTTAAAGCTATATTCTCTATCTCCTTGATATTTTTTGTTGTAACCCCAAGAGCAACTGTTCTGTATGGACCAAAAAAGTGATCAAACAAGGAGGTTTCTAACAAAATTTTTACTTCTAAAAAATAGGCCCATGTGTCTAATAAAGCTATTTTAGGTTCTGTTTGAAAACTTATTTTACCTAGCTCCTCTAAAGTTTCAATTTTCCACCGTATTGAGTTTAACTGAATTTTATTTTGACCCATTGACAAATTAAAAATACTATCCGCTGCAGATTCGACTCGATCCATTGCATTTCGAGCAAAATTTTGAGTTAATAACCTTGTATTTAACTCTCTTATTCCAAGGGGTGTTTGCTCACTTTCTATTTTAACTAAAGAACAAGAACTAATAATAAATAATAGTAGTGATAGTATGGTATAGCGTCTCAAATGTTTTAAAGTCATACTATTTGTTTAAGGCATAAATAATTTTAAAAATGAGAGTTGTATTTATCTCTAAAATACAACTTTTGAGTGGTGTTTTCTCAATCGGAAAAATGTTCATTTAATAAGGTCAATAAAATTACCCAATTTACAAATGATACCAAAGCCAAAGATAAACTCAAAATATAGTTGAATGTTAAAAAAACTTAGAAATATTCTTAAAAAAACCAATAGTGTAAATTTGCAGTTTAGATGGCTATTAAAAACCAATTAAAAAAAACTTCATTAAAAAAATCAGAATTCAATTACTCTAATTTATCATAAATAAACCATAACTAGGTAGTGTATAAGAAGGATAAGATGATCTTGCATACAAAGAAAACATCACACTTTTTGTAAATTGATGTGGTCAAGCTGTTTTTACCAAAAAAAGTGTATTGAGCTATTGAATAAATGGTTAGAACCTTTATAAAATTAAAATTATTTAAGTTGGAATAGAATATTTTATATTAAATCGAGCAATTTACTTATTTTTGCATCCTAAAGTAAATAATTTGAAGACACTCTTCAATTTAATAGAAAATTTTTATGAGTTTATATAGTGAATACCTTAAT
>Ga0105350_10002363_pt1 | contig 11350 bp, 8 predicted proteins | sample EN1Hudsemesocosm_FD_83506 | JGI IMG/M metagenome (GOLD analysis project Ga0105350, IMG submission 83506) | Methane-oxidizing microbial communities from mesocosms in the Hudson Canyon - EN1E Hudson Canyon | ecosystem: Environmental > Aquatic > Marine > Cold seeps | place: Hudson Canyon...
ATTTCACCACAAGGTACGGTCGAAACGGCTAGTACAACCCCCGGTAATGTGATCTCATTATTATGGATACAAGATGACAACCTAGGACTTGTCTTTGCAACAAAAGACCAGCAATTAAGCTCTACTTTTGACTAAGACAATGACAAAAGCTAAAGACGAAGCTTCTATTTCTGAAAACCGACTGGTAAAAAAAGTAAAGTCATCACTACGCTTAGTCGGTCGAGAAGCTGTATCACAAGCCTTTACGCTCTACTACACCCTACGCGCACCAGACACACCTGTATGGTGCCGCACCGTCATTATTGGCAGCCTCAGCTATTTTATCAGTATGATTGATGGTATTCCTGATTTAACCCCCTTTTTAGGATATACCGATGATATTGCGGTGATGGCTGCGGCCATCGCAACACTATCTAGCCATATTACCCCGGAAATAAAGTCTAAAGCAGATGAAAAAACAGGCCAATTATTAGGAGATTAACTCCGACTTCCTACTTAACAACGCATGCCTCAGCTCAATTTCTTGAAATTAAATAATCGGCCAGTTAGACTCAGAAAAAAATTTAGAGTCTAATTATGCTTACTTTTTTACCTGAACGCCTTAAGGGCACACTGATATTAACCTTGGTTATTCTTAACACTTTATTTTGGACACCTATACTGATTATCGGTGCGTTTTTAAAGCTTCTGATTCCCTTGCCTATCATCAAGAAAATAGCGACTAAAGTGTTAATTGCTAGTGCAACCAATTGGGTTTCGCTAAACAGCTTTTTTATGACTATTTTTCTCAAGACTGAATTTGATATTTCAGATATCGATGGTTTATCGATGAATGACTGGTACTTCGTCAACTGCAATCATCAGTCATGGTCAGATATCCCCATCACTCAAAAGGTTTTAAATCGACGCATTCCGATGTTGAAATTTTTTCTAAAAAAAGAATTAATTTGGGTTCCGGTTATCGGTATTTGTTGGTGGGCTTTAGACTTTCCATTTATGAAACGATATTCACTCGAACAAGTACGCAAAAACCCTGAATTGGCAGGTAAAGACTTAGCAACAACCCGTAAAGCCTGTGAGAAATTTAAAACAACACCGGTATCTGTTTTTAACTTCCTTGAAGGCACACGCTTTACTCAAGAGAAACACGACAAACAACAATCTCCTTTTACCCACTTACTTAAACCTAAGGCGGGTGGTGCTGCATTTGTACTTGGCAGCATGGGAGAGCAAATGCACACAATGCTCGATATTACGCTTGTATACTCTGATAAAAATATTGGCCCTTGGGATCTTTTCTGTGGTCGTATTAATAAGGTTGTCGTTCATTTTAATAAAATCGAAATCCCTAAAGAATTTTTAGGAAAAGATTATGGAGCCGACCCTGAGTTTAAAGCTAATTTTCAGGTATGGCTAAACAATACTTGGTCGAATAAAGATGCATTAATCACGCAACTTAAATCCAAGCATGGTATTTCATAATCGACAAGCGTCAATTCGAGCGTCCGCCAATTCGATTACTCCAGGGATTGCACCTACGGTGCCATTCCTAGATCCCCCTTCGCACTTTAGTCGCTAAACATATTCAGGCGATTTTCTTCAAGCCATTCACTCGCTGCTGCTGTGGTTTCTCAGATGTTTGCTTTGCTAAAGATACTCTCTCAATAATTTCCTTCAAGCCATCATCCATACCTGCACTCTGTTCAAAATAATCACAAACAGCATTTCGCCCTTGCTCCAGATAATTTATTAGCACTGTTTCCTGCTCATCCGTTAATAGCAAAGTGGCTATTGCATCTTCAATAGAAGCAGCCATATTCCTCACAACACCAGCTACATTATTCGTTAACGCTTTATAACTTTGGTCAAGCTGTCGAGTTTCATATTGCATTTCTGTTAGTAAACTTGCCTGTATATCACGCTCTTGAAGCAAACTTGTTTGCGTATCCAAAGCCTTAATTCGTGCCTCTACCCCCTGCACCAGCGCAAAAATATTATCCTTAATGATGCCATATCTTATTTCATCATCCAGCGGCATATTCTTAATGAGCAATGAAACAGAACCATAATTCACTACCGTACGATAACCAAAATCGAAAAAACGCCCCTTGCCTTTTAATTCGCTTAACAGCTGAGACTCCATTGTTTTTTCCATGCCATTCGCTTCCATATTTTTTATGGAGAAGCACCCTCGCATCTGCAAACTACATGTTAAGCCATAGTGATTTAAGCTTTGAAATAGTAATTGGCCGAGTTGATCAAAATTTTCACACTGATGGCTATCTAGTAAAAACTGAATATTACAGCCTAAATCACTGGTATTTGACATCGCTGTCATAGCCACATCAGTTGCAGCTTTGAGCTGGGTTTTAAGCTGTTTATTTGCAATGTTATTATAGATAGTACTTTGTAAGCGGTTAACGATTACATCAATAGGCTCTTGCGCTGAAATGCAATCGTCAACACCGACCTCATAGGCAGAAAGCTGCATCTCTAAACTAATATTTTGAACCAACAACACAACAGGGGTATCACTCAAACAAACTTGAGATGATTGCTTTATCTTTTTTAAGACCTCGATACTTTCAGTGCCGTTTAACTGCACGTCAATCAAGATAAAATGATACTCTTTTGCTAAGGTAAGTTCGATTAGCTGCTCAAAGCTATGGCATACTTTTATTTGAAAATGATGATTCAATTCAGATGCATGTTCGCTCAAATCAGCCTGATTATAAACGAGCACTTCATAATTTTGTGTCACTATAAACTCCTTTCATCCATAAACAACAACCCGCACCTCCATGCACCGTAAAGGCCCAACATTGCATTGACAGGTATGCGTAATAGCTTTTGATTAACACTAAATAAATATAGGAAGGATTTGATTGTTTTACAAACAATTAAACAAAAAAACCGAGCTAGTGACCTAACTCGGTTTTGGGTGTGCTAAAGATTGTAGATTGTAACGCTAAATTAACGCTTACCTGAACGACGCAGTGCCGCAGGAGTAAAATCTTTAGTCTTAAACGTCTTGGAAAAATCATAACGAGACGGTAATTCATTCGCTAAACCACCGGAAATATATCGTCCTGATACTAAATCGTGAACCGTCTCAATGGTTGGTCCGTATAGGTGAGTATCATAATAAGCCTTACTATGAACATTTTGGTAGCGCCATAATTCACCACGACCATCAAACATGTCCGAAGCTACCATACTCCAAGTATCCTCATCAAAATACAGCACACGTTTGCTATATATATGACGTTTACCTTCTTTTAAGGTGGCCGTTACTTTCCAAACCCGATGCAATTCCGTACGTACATATTCAGGATTAAGGTGCCCAGCATTTACAATATCGGTGTATTTCAAATCGTTACTATCGAGTTTATAAGAGTTATACGGTATATATAACTCTTGTTTACCATCCAACACCCAATTATAGCGGTCTGGCGCGCCATTAAAACCATCAAAGTTATCAGTCGTTCTAAGGCCATCGGATGCAGTACCCGGACCATCATAAGCGACTTGAGGCGCACGACGGACACGACGCTGACCAGCATTATAAATCCAGGCTCTGCGAGGATCTTTTACCTGATTAACCGTTTCATGAACCAAAAGTACATTACCCGCTAATCGCGCAGGAGCCGTCACTTGTTGCTTAAAATAAAAATACACACCTTTATCTTTATTTTTGGCAACATCACTCAACAGGTAACGTGGCGAAAATTCTTCTGAGAACTGAATTGGCGAAAACGTTCCATTTGCCGTAGGCGTAACCTGCACCTGAGTTCGTTTAAAGTTTTCTCCTCTATCTCGCATAATCTGATTCCAAAGCACCTCCAAAGGGCCATTTGGAATAGGAAATGGAACCGCACCAACAAAGCCGCCTACGCCATTCCCGTCATCAACCAAGAAAGCAGTGGTAGCATTCTTCTTAGCATTTTTAATCATCAATTCGTTATATTTAGCCGAACGATGAGTAGGGTACACGTTTATTTTATACGAATCGTAAGTGGCCAACATTTTCTTCTGACCATCAGACAACTTGTCGGCATATTGAGCCATGTTGTCCTTTGTGATGGTAAACAGAATTTTATCCGCTGCATACGGATCAATATAAGGCTCTCCTACCTTATATGCAGCAGGTGTTTCTACCCCACCCGTCCACTCAGGAATCGATCCATCAGCATTACCAGCTCTTTCTCCACCCAAAGGTGTTAACTCTTTACCACCGAGCTTCGCAGCTTCTTCAGGTGATACTTTTGCCATCACATTGCCAGCATTTACACTTGCTGCTACAACACCAATGGCACACATTGTTTTTATAAATTTCATTTAGACTACCTCGTCAAACAGAGCCAATGGGTTATTAGAATGAGTACGCAACACTAAGTGAAGCATTATCTCTGTCAGAAAGCGCGTTCAGTCCATCTGCACCAAAGTAGCTAGTAACACCTAACGTGGCACTATACTGGTTCAAATAATCTGCTGTTAATTTAAACCCTACTGACTTACGATCTTCAATAAAGTTAGCACCAGGCCCCGGGGCATGCCCCTTCACATCGTGACTCCAAGATAATTGCGGCGTTAAGTTTATTCCAGCAAAAGCATCGTTATACGTTAATGACGCTCTCATGCGATAACCCCATGAAAAACTCGTCACATAACCATCGGTATGACAACCACCTACTCTATTTATACTTTCGCAAGCCTCTAAGCCCTGATCAGTTAAGCCAAAGTTAAGCTGGTCAAATCGCCCATAACGAATTTCACTAACATCTGGCAGGTCATGCACATATGTTGCGCCAACTTCACCAACAAAAGCTAAACGACTTGCCCCCATAATTTGATCAACAAATTTGATCGCTGTCATTTGTATTTGAGAAACATCGTATAAGTCGTAACCCGCTTGGGTTGCTCCAAAGAATTCTGACGCTTCGCTTAAATCCACAGTCCCATCATTATTAGCATCTGTTCCACGGTCTTGAAGAATCGGAGAGACTGGCGTTCCCCCGAAGGTTGCAGCAGTTGCCGCGGTGACCAGGTCAGGTGAATTTAACTGAATAGGAAAGTCATGCTTAATACTGTACTCACCACCCAACGAAAGCCCAAACGGCCCACTGGTATTAAAGCTGGTACCGAACATCTGAATCTTCTCAGCATATTCAATAAAGTATTTCGCTCCAGTATCAGGGTTTAATGACTCTGCTGTCGACACGACACCATCACCATCAAGATCTTCAGCAACCTTACCACTGACTAATGGAAAGCGACCATGATATTGGACAAAGTAAAAGCCAAATTCTGTTTCATTCAAATCGGCGGCATACCAACGTAAAGCAACACCAAATTGATCGGTATCATCTGCCTCTTTATCTGCGATTCTTGGTAATTCTGTTGGCAGTGCCCCTGCCCCATCTAACCCTTGCTTGTTCGTTGTTTCTGATACGTGACCCAGCGCATACACTGGCCCACATCCGTCGGCAACATAGTCAACCGTTGAAAAGAAAGTTCCGCAATCAGAAATACGTGTTTTTTCAAACTCAAGCTGTACAAACGCTTCAAGTGTTATGTCATCTGTTAAACCTAATGAACCATAAAGCATGTTGACCGGTATTAAAGCATCTTTAATTTCTGCACCTGGCGCTCTGAACGCACCAATATCAACCGGGTTAATCACGTTAATACCGTTAAAGATAAACGTACTTTCACCCCAACTAACTACCTGCTTACCAACTCGAAGGTTTAACGGGGTATCACCTATCCAGTAGTCTGCCCATACATAAGCATCAAAAATTTCAGCACCAGAAGCGTTTGCCTTGCCATCTGAGCTCAACTGCCTAGTTGGATTAATGTAATCCGTAGCACGGCTTTCATCTTTAAGCTCAAAATCGTACCAATACTTTACACGCCCAAAAAAGCCATAATCTTCATAAGTAAAAAGGAAGTCAGTATTCCCTTTAACAATTTTGGAGTAGGTTTTATCATTCTCGAAATTTAAATTCCCATCATCACTATTGATGGAACCACCATAACCACCATTACCAATCCCCACCAGGTTGGCATTTTTTTCTTCTAGACGCCAACTTGCACCCGCACTGAGCGTGGTATCTATACTCGCTTCTAAATCATGTACATAAAATTGAAAGGCGCTAGCTGGCGCTGACATGGAAGCCGCAACAGCCAAAGCTAAAGGTAGCTTGGCAAACTGTTGCAAGCGCTGTGTGTTTTTCGTCATCGAACGATACTCCGTTGCATTGAAATTCTTTCTTACAAACTTTTTATTAAGCTCGCATATGGCCTGTTCTCGGCTTATACAAAGTAACAACTTATCCACTCTGCAAAAAATACCTATTCTTATCCTCTAAAGGCATTCATAAAACTAAGACACTAATATTTTTAAATCGCATAAACCTTTTCACTAAATCGAGTAAAAAGTACGATATTCCATTTAAAAGAAAGCATAGACGCAAATTTGAGAATCAACCAATTTAAAGTTAATTTTTTTCAATGAGATAGGAGATTTACCGTAAGGAAACTAACAGCAACGTTATTACAAAAGCCTTGTATTCAGGCGCGACCGGAAAGGAAAAATAAGAATCATCGCCAACACTGCCATGACAGCACTTACAACAAATATCATTTCATAACTGGTCTTTACAACAATTACGCCACTTAAAAATGCCCCGATAGCACCGCCCAAGCCAAAACTTAAACTACTATACAATGCCTGAGCCCTGCCTTGCGTTCGCTCATCAAAATTAAGATCTACAAATTTAATGGCTGCCGCATGCATTGCACCAAAAGAGAATGCATGCAGACATTGAGAGCCTACCAACACCCAAAAAACATCGGCATAATAGGATGTTAAACACCAACGCAAACTCGTGAGCGCCAAAGAAATTAGCATAACCATTTTGATCGAATGCCTAGCAAACCAATGATGCATAACGATAAAAATAATCACTTCAGCAAAAACACCCAAACCCCACAACCAACCGATTTGAGTTTTCTCATACCCGATTGATGCTAAAAATATACTAAAATACGTATAATATGCACCATGCGAAGCTTGTAATAAAAAACATGACCAGAAAAATAGCTGAGTATCCCTTCGCTTTATTTGTCGCCATAAACCAAGAGCAGCCACAGGTTTTACTATTCGCCTCTCCATGGTATTAAACTGAAAAAGGCTGGCAAAATAGATCGCAGCAACAATCACTAATAAAGACAAAGGAAATAGATAGATCCCCAGTTTTTCAAAGGCCCATCCCATTACAACCACACTGACAATAAAGCCAATCGACCCCCATAATCGAATTCGGCTATACCGGTCCTTTTGCCCACCAAGTGATAGCAACGTGACCACTTCAAACTGCGGTAAAATAGCATTCCAAAAAAAACTGAAAAGCACAATAATCAATGCATAATGCCAAAACTGCTCCGCAACCAAAAAGCCCAAATAGCAAACCATTGTCATCATGGCACCAAGACGGACCAGATACATTCTATTTTGATGTCGGTCTGCCAACGTACCCCACAATATAGGTGCAACAATTTTTGTAAGCATAAGCAATGATGAAAGCAGAGCTATCTCAAACAAGCTAAACCCTTGCTCTTCCAGGTATAAGCCCAAATAAGGTGCCATAACCCCTAGCAAAGAGAAATAAAAAAAATAAAAAACGGATAACTTACTAAACAGTGTCATAGCTTGGTCTGATTTTAACTATTTATCACGCTTTTCACTTAATTCACTATTGAATTTAGCGCGTAATTTGATTAATTTAATTTCCGTTCTAAATCAAAATTACAAACGAGTTTAAAAACAATAATATTACCGCACTTATTACTTGAATAACTGATAATTCAACATAAACAAGTAATCAAAAACTAACTTTCTGCGACATACAGGAAAATAAATGAAATTAATCACGGCAATTATAAAGCCATTCAAATTAGAGGATGTCAGAACAGCACTCACTGACATAGGCCTACAAGGTATGACCATCGAAGAAGTAAAAGGCTTCGGACGTCAAAAAGGACACACCGAGCTCTATCGTGGAGCCGAATACATTATAGATTTTGTACCCAAGGTCAAACTTCAGGTTGTGGTTGCTGACGACAAACTTGATCAAGCAACAGAGGCCATTATTAATGCGGCGAATACCGGAAAAATTGGCGATGGTAAAATTTTCGTCTCTAATATAGAGCAATCTGTCCGTATTAGAACCGGCGAAACAAACAACGACGCTCTTTAATAATTTAAAAATGATTTTCTTGGAATTACTTATGAAAAAACTACTAATACTAGCATCACTCCTGCTAGCACCTTCTTTTGCCATGGCAGAAGACGCCCTCAACGGAGCCGACACCGCATGGATTTTGACAGCAACCGCGCTCGTCTTATTTATGACCATACCAGGCTTATCGCTTTTCTACGCTGGTTTGGCGCGTAGTAAAAACGTACTTTCTATTCTAATGCAATGCTTTACTTTAACCGCACTCATGTCAGTACTTTGGTATATTGCAGGCTACTCACTGGCATTTGGTGAAGGAAACCAGTTTATTGGCGACTTTAGTAATCTGTTTATGTCTAACATAACCAAAAGCTCACTGACTGGAACGATTCCTGAAGCGCTTTTTGCTGCCTTTCAAATGACCTTTGCTGTCATCACCCCCGCTTTGATCGTCGGTGCATTTGCCGAACGTATGAAATTCTCAGCAATGCTACTTTTCAGCAGCATTTGGCTGTTTGCTGTATATATTCCTGTGTGCCACTGGGTTTGGGGTGGCGGATGGTTAAGCGAGCTAGGCGTATTAGATTTCGCTGGCGGCATTGTGGTACATATTACAGCAGGCGTTGCAGCACTGGTTGCTGCACTTGTTATTGGCAACCGAAAAGGTTGGCCTAAAACTGCCATGCCTCCGCACAATATGACGATGACCGTCACGGGCGCAGGCATGCTATGGGTTGGCTGGTTCGGTTTTAATGCAGGTAGTGCACTTGCCGCTGATGAAAATGCTGCAATGGCACTGGTTGCCACACATTTATCAGCGTCAATGGGAGCGCTTGCTTGGATGGCTTGTGAGTGGAGAAAATACGGTAAGCCTTCTGTTCTAGGCGTAGTGACGGGCATGGTTGCTGGCCTTGGTACCATTACCCCTGCTTCGGGATCTGTTAGCCCTGGCGCGGCATTAATCATCGGCCTTTGTGCAGGTATTATTTGCTTTTATGCCACCCTCTTCATAAAACAGAAACTTAAAATTGATGACTCTCTAGACGTTTTCCCTGTACATGGCGTTGGCGGTATTCTAGGTACATTTATGGTGGGTATTTTATGCGCATCAGACCTTGGACCTTTTAGTGGTTACGGCTTTGGCGGTGAAAATGGATCAATATCCGAGCAGCTAAGCGCACAAATGATCGGCATCGTCAGCGTAATCATTTACACAGCAGCTATAACTTGGGTAATTTTAAAAGCCGTTGATGCCATCACAGGCCTAAGAGTAGACGCCGATGATGAGTCAATGGGACTTGATTTAGCGCTTCATGAAGAAAAGGGTTACGATTTATAGGTAAACAAGCTAGTAGCGAATTAATCATTCGCCGATTATAAGTAACCAAAAAAGGGCAGATTCTTCTGCCCTTTTTGCTATCTGAAGTATTTTCTCTTATGAATACAATAAAATCGATTCACATGTTACGCCTGCAGACTTTTTGCCTCTTAGCTCCATAAAACAAGCGCACATCTAACGCTAATCTCCAAGTAATTTAAGTGGTTTAAGTACAATAAAAACCTAATAAGCAGACATAAAAAAAGGCAGATCTCTCTGCCTTTCTTTTAAACTAATACATCACTTACATGTTTGGATAGTTTGGACCACCGCCACCTTCTGGCGTCACCCAAGTAATGTTCTGGGCAGGATCTTTAATATCACATGTTTTACAATGAACGCAGTTCTGAGAGTTGATTTGGAAGCGCTTTTCACCACCTTCATCTTCTACAATCTCATAAACACCCGCTGGGCAATAACGCTGCGCAGGTTCATCGTATTTTGCCAGATTATGCCCTAAAGGAATCGATGGATCTGTTAGCTTCAGGTGACACGGCTGATCTTCTGCATGGTTAACATTACCAATAAAAACCGAATCAAGCTTAGAAAAGCTAAGCACACCATCAGGCTTAGGATAGTTAATCTTCTTACACTCACTTGCAGGTTTCATCGTCGCATGATCTGGAGTTGTATCATGTAAGGTAAATGGAAGCGGACAGATATTATGATGAATATAATTGAACGCGCCACCACCAATCATGCCAAACTTATGCATCGCCGGACCAAAATTACGGCTATTATGAAGATCTTTATAAACCCAAGAATTTTCGAACGCTTTGGTGTATTCAGTAATTTCATCGTTAGCACGTTCAGATTTCAGTGCTGCGACAATTTCTTCTGCCGCAATCATGCCGCTCTTCATCGCAGTATGCGTACCTTTGATTTTAGAAAAATCAAGCGTACCCGCGTCACAACCAACAATTAAACCACCTGGAAAAGTCATCTTAGGTAAGCTATTTAAGCCACCCTTAGTAATCGCACGCGCGCCGTAAGATGCACGTTTCCCACCTTTAAGGTGTTTTTCTAAAACAGGGTGATGCTTAAGGCGTTGAAATTCATCAAATGGACTAACGTGTGCATTTGAATAAGCCAAATCAGTAATTAAACCAACGACAACTTGGTTGTTTTCAGTATGATAAAGGAAGAACCCCCCCGTTGAACCTGATTCTGTCAGCGGCCAACCAGCACCATGAATAACCAAACCTGGTTGATGCTGTTCAGGCGGAATATCCCATAACTCTTTAATACCAATACCGTAATGCTGAGCATCACGACCTTTATCTAAATTAAATTCTTTAATTAGCTGTTTGCCTAGGTGTCCACGACAACCTTCTGCAAAGATCGTGTATTTAGCACGCAATTCCATACCTGGCATATAAGCATCAGTTTGTTCACCCGATTCACTTACACCCATATCACCCGTAATCACACCTTTTATAACACCATCTTCAATGATGTTATCAGCAGCAGGAAAACCAGGGTAGACCTCAACACCAAGCGCTTCAGCTTGCTCACCTAACCAACGAACAACATTACCAAGGCTAACAATATAGTTGCCGTCATTATGCATTGGTTTTGGAATCATCCAGTTAGGTGATTTAAAACTTTTTTGATCACTACCTAAAAGATAGACCTCATCAGATTTAACCGGCGTATTTAGCGGCGCACCCATTTCTTTATAATTTGGGAATAACTCGGCTAATGCTTTGTCTTCAATCACAGCGCCAGATAA
>Ga0105350_10002365_pt1 | contig 11348 bp, 9 predicted proteins | sample EN1Hudsemesocosm_FD_83506 | JGI IMG/M metagenome (GOLD analysis project Ga0105350, IMG submission 83506) | Methane-oxidizing microbial communities from mesocosms in the Hudson Canyon - EN1E Hudson Canyon | ecosystem: Environmental > Aquatic > Marine > Cold seeps | place: Hudson Canyon...
CAAAAGAGACGAATAAAATATTACAAAGTCAGTTTATAAATAGAACTATTCAAAAACGTTATGTTGCTCTGTTAGATGGGGTTTTAAATAAAAAAAGCGGAAAAATAACGCTTCCTTTACGTGTAGATTTGGATGACAGACCAAAACAGTTGGTAGATTATAAATATGGGAAATCTACTGAAACTAATTGGGAAGTAATTAAAAAAGAAAATGGAAAAACTAGAGTTTATTTTTATCCAATTACAGGAAGAACTCACCAATTAAGAGTTCATGCCGCTCATAAAGATGGATTAAACACCCCTATAATTGGTGATGATTTGTATGGTAAAAAAATGGATAGATTGCACCTTCATGCAGAATATATTGAGTTTTTGCACCCGATAACAAAAGAAAAAATAAATTTCACTGTAGCTCCTAATTTTTAAAAAAACTACCTTACGAACCTATAGGTTGCTTTTATTAAAAAAGTATCGTTTGCTGGAACATCAAGAACTTGGGTACTTATGCTTTGACTCAAGGAATCATCAATATTTTGTGATCCATTAGAACCTCTTGCCCAGACAAAAAATAGTTCTGATCCGGGAATGTATTCCCATCTTACAACCAAATTTGTTTGAAATTGTACAAAAGAAAAATCTGGTTTATCAAAAGAATAATCTATGCTATTGTCTCTATTTTCATCAACTAAAAAAGCTTCATTCCCATCAGCATCTACACCAAATGAAATCTGATTTTCATCGTAAACATTTACTCTTTCATTAAATGAATTTGCCACTGAATTGTTCACAAAATTAAAATTAGAATACCTTCCTCTAGAGATAAAAGGCTGCCCATAAAACTGTACTGAAAAATTAGGATTTAAGCTATAATTTAATCGCAATGTTGTAAACCAAGAATCGTTTGTAATGTTTCCTAAAATGTATCTTTTTGAGTTTCCAAAATCTTTTGTAGTAATATATTGAGACTTATTTTTAGTTTGTTCCAGTTCATTTTCTAAAGACAAACTAAAAGAATCGAAAGGTTGGTAATTAATTCTAAAAACATACCTGTTTTTCTTAAAAACGTTTTCATCACTTCTAACGCTGCTATAACCTAGCCTGAAACTAAACTTTTTACTTTTATCAGACCCCGTAAATAAATATAAATACCTGTCATTAGGGTAATGCCATCGTGGACCCCCTCTTAAAAAATAATTATCATATTTTTCCTTATTTACTCCAGCACCAAAATTTGTATCCCAATTATTTTTCCAGTTTAAATTTCCTTTAATTTCAAATTTTGATCTGTTTAAATTTCCTCCAAAATCGTATCGAGCAGATTGTTCTAACTTTACTTCTGCATTTCTAAATATTGAGGTAGGAATTTGCCATAAATAACGAATTTCTGAAAATTGTATCATCTCATCTGTTTTGCGCAAAAAACCTACATCATTCAATTCTAACTCTGGAGAGCGCCAAATAAAACCAGCATTATAACGCCAGTTCCCACCACCTTGTTTACCAGCTTCTATTCTACCTCCTGAACCTGTTAAAGAAGTTCTAGTTGGATCTACATTTACATAGTCTGCATCTGGTCTTTGAAATAATCTGCTAATAGAGCGTTGTGTGTTTTCTATTGCTTCTTTACTTCCTTTAACATGACTCATAATCGCATTTCCTTCTAAATAAAAATCTCTTTCCCTCCAAGTATGCCTAAAGTCGATTCCACCAGTATATGCTGACTTGTGTAATTCAGAAAAATCACCATCTAGATTTCTATTGGTTGCTGTAAAAATACCACCCAAATAAGAATTTCTTTCATTAAAATCTTTTTGAGCCCTTACAATAAAGTAGTTGGTTAATGGCTCTACAATTTCTTCTCGTATACCACCATCAGTTTGTTTTATTTTTGCGAATTCATTTGCTGTTACACTCTCTAAAACTCCTATGGACCATCCATCCTTTGTTTTTCCTGAAAATTTTGCAGCCCCTAATATTGTTGAGTTTTGTGGAGTATCTGCAAATTCTCCATCTGTTAAATTTGGATCTCTATGAGGATTTCTTCCAATTCTTCTACTGTAAAAAAGATTGTCTCTTCCATTAGCAAACTCAAAATCAAATATATTTTTGTTTTCTACAAAAAAAGGCCTTTGTTCTCTAAAAAATATTTGAAACCCATCCAAAGCAATTGCTCCTGGGTCTGCTTCTACTTGTCCAAAATCTGGATTTATTGTTAAGTCTAAAGTTAAATCGTTGGTAATTCCAATTTTAGCATCTAAACCACCATTAATTTTAAAATCACTTCCATCTCTAAAAGGATTGTTTGCTTCCTTTGGATAAGAATCATATTGTAAAACTGTAAAAGGCTGAATTTCTAGTTGTTTTTGTGACTTTAAATCAATTAATCCATGTAGTTCTCCGGCTTCACTTATAAAACCTGCTTGATTGTTAGGAATTCTTTGCCAAAGAGAACGTTCATTTTTTCTGAAAATATTTCGAACTATATTAAATCCCCAAATTTGTTCTTTGGTATTACCAAAACGCAATTGGCTAAAAGGGATTTTCATTTCTGCTGTCCATCCTTTTTCATCTACATTGGCATCTGTATACCAAATAGGATTCCAACTATCATCAAAATCATCTCCATTTCCAGTCGCAATTTCCTCTCCTTTAACACCTGCAGCTGTAGTAGTAAATACAAAAGCAGTTCTCTTATCGTGATAACTATCTATAATTACATTAATTCTATCGCCTGCAAAACCATCTCTTCTGCTTAATCTCTGTTGAATTAATTCCGGATTGTCGTCTAGAGCTCTTAATGCAATGTATAAATACGTGTCATCGAACATTACTTTAAATTTTGTCTGATGGGTGGGTTCCGATCCTTCATTCGGCGTTCTTTCTACAAAATCAGATGACCACTCTACAACATTCCAAGCATCTTCATTAATCTTACCGTCGATAATCGGAGTTTTTTGTAGTTTTTTTGTGGTATAAATTCTCTTCTCAATTTTATTTAACGGGGTATCTTGTGCATTCACTTTTATTAAAAAAAAGCCACTAATAATTATAACTGAAGTAAGAAATTTCATTGCTTTCTGAGTTGATTTCATCATGCGAAAAAAATCATTTTATTTTTATCTAACGTGCCTACAAAAATAGCTTTCTATTGTCTTAGGGTTTTCTTAAGATTCTGTTAATTTTATAAATTAGAAATCAGGAGAGTAAAAGTCAATAAAAATATTCTAAAACACTATTTGCCAATCAAATAAATAGTAATACATTTGCACTCCTTTTTTAAGGGAAACATTAATTATTAATAAACAAAAACTAATAGTGTAATTATGAACACATTAAGTTACAAAACAGTATCAGCAAACAGCGCTACAGTAAACAAAGAGTGGCTCTTGGTTGATGCGGACGGGCAAACGTTGGGTCGTCTAGCTTCTAAGGTAGCAAAGCTAATTAGAGGTAAACACAAACCAAATTTTACTCCTCACGTAGATTGTGGAGATAACGTGGTTATCATCAACGCAGAAAAAATTATTTTAACTGGTAAAAAATGGACTGAAAAGTCTTACATCCGTCACACAGGATATCCAGGAGGACAAAGATCACTAACTGCAACAGAGATGTTTGAGAAAGACCCTACAAGGTTAATTGAAAAAGCAGTTAAAGGAATGTTGCCTAAAAATATTTTAGGTTCAGCTCTTTACAGAAACTTGTATGTATATGCAGGTACAGAGCACAAACAAGCAGGTCAAGAACCTAAAGCTATTAACCTTAACGATCTTAAATAATGGATATAGTACATAAAATCGGTAGAAGAAAAACAGCTGTTGCCCGTATTTATCTTTCAGAAGGTAAAGGAGACATTACTGTCAATAAAAAAGAATATAAGAACTACTTTACAACTGCAACTTTGCAATATAAAGTACAACAACCATTAATGTTAACAGAAAATTTAAAGTCGTATGACATTAAAGTAAATGTATACGGTGGTGGTGTTACAGGACAAGCAGAAGCTATTCGTTTGGCAATTACTAGAGCTTTAGTTTCTATTGACCCAGAACATAGAGCAATCTTAAAACCAGAAGGATTACTAACACGTGACCCAAGAATGGTAGAACGTAAGAAATTCGGTCAGAAAAAAGCACGTAAAAAATTCCAATTCTCGAAACGTTAATATTATCTCAGAATTTATTCTGTATCATATTATATCGAGAACTGTTATTATTACATTTAATTAATATTAAACAGTTTAGCATCTAAACATATAAGACTCATAAATAGACTACTTATATGTTGATTTCAAAACAGAAAGTAAACACATTTAAAAAATGGCAAACGTAAACATTCAAGAATTATTAGAAAATGGTGTACATTTTGGTCACTTAACAAGAAAGTGGAATCCAAACATGGCACCTTATGTATACACAGAAAGAAATGATGTGCATATTATTGACCTATACAAAACAGCAGCTAAAATTGAAGAGTCTTCTGCAGCTTTGCAAAAAATAGCAAACTCTGGGCGTAAAATTTTATTTGTTGCAACCAAAAAGCAAGCTAAAGATATCGTTGCAGAAAAAGCAAAATCAGTAAGCATGCCTTTCATTACAGAAAGATGGCCTGGTGGTATGTTAACAAACTTTGTTACTATTAGAAAAGCTGTTAAAAAAATGGCTCATATTGATAGAATGAAGTTAGATGGTTCTTTTGATGCTCTATCCAAGAGAGAAAAGTTACAAATTAACCGTCAAAGAGAAAAACTTGAAAAGAATTTAGGATCTATCTCTGACATGACACGTCTACCTGGAGCATTATTTATTGTAGATATCAAAAAAGAACACATTGCTGTTGCTGAAGCTAGAAAATTAAACATACCAATTTTTGCAATGGTTGATACAAACTCTGATCCAAGATTAGTAGATTATGTTATCCCTGCAAATGATGATGCTTCTAAGTCTATAGACAAAGTAATGTCTTATGTAATTGATGCAATAGCAGGTGGTTTATCTGATAGAAAGGCTGACAAAGAAAAAGTAAAAGAAACTAAAGAAGTAGTAGCTGCTAAAAAAGCAGAAGCTCCTAAAAAGGAAGAAACTAAAGAAGATGCTTCAGCTCCAAAGGCTAAAAAAGCAACTCCTAAAGTTAAAAAAGCTAAAGTAGAAGCACCTAAAAAGGAAGAAACTAAGGCTGAAGTAACTGAGACTCCTTCAAAAGAAACTAAATAATTAAAAATTTTAAACCATATATAGCATGGAAACAGTAAAAATTAGTGCTGCTGATGTTAAAAAATTAAGAGAAGCAACTGGTGCCGGAATGATGGACTGTAAAAAGGCATTAGTAGAGGCTGCTGGAGATTTCGACAAAGCAATAGATATTTTACGTAAAAAAGGTCAAAAAATTGCTGCCAAAAGAGCTGATAGAGAATCTTCAGAAGGAGTTGCAGTAACAAGAATTAACGCAGACTTCACAAAAGGTGTTGCTATTGTGTTAGCTTGTGAAACTGATTTTGTTGGTAAAAATGAATCTTTTGTTGCATTAGGTGGTGAATTTGCAGACATTGCTTTAAATTATTCTGATAAAGAATCTTTTTTAGCTGCTGATTTTGGTGGAATGACTGTTGCTGAAAAACTAGTTGAACAGACTGGTGTTATTGGTGAAAAGTTAGACATCACTTCTTTCGAAACAATCGAAGCTGCTTATGTTGGTGCTTATACTCATATTGGTAAAATTGCTGCTTTAGTAGGTTTATCTAACGCAGTAGATAAAGCAGGTGTTTTGTCTAAAGATGTTGCGATGCAAGTAGCTTCTATGGGAGCAACTACTTTATCTTATAAAGATTTTGATCCTGCATTTGTTGCCGCAGAAACTGAAGCAAGAATTGCTGTTATTGAAAAAGATAATATTGAGTTAGGTAGATTAGGGAAAACGTTAAAAAACGTTCCTCAATTTATTTCTATGTCTCAATTATCTGATGACGTTTTAGCAAAAGCTGAAGAAGCTGCAAAAGCAGAATTAAAAGCTGAAGGGAAACCAGAACAGATCTGGGATAGAATTTTACCAGGAAAAATGGATAGATTCATTTCTGACAATACAACGTTAGATATGGAGCAGTGTCTTTTGGACCAAGACTTTATTAAGGATGAAAAGAAAAATGTAGCTGAATATGTTAAAACTTATGGAGATGTATCTGTAAGCGGATTCAAAAGAGTTACTTTAGGATAATTTAGTTCTTACAACCATTATTTAAAACCTCGCAAAATTTGCGAGGTTTTTTTATTTTTCATGAAAAATAAAATCAAAAAAAAACCGTAGTTTTGTCTGTGTTTTTTTTTCAAAAACAAAAGTAAAGTAACAATCCAAAAACAATACATGCAGTATAAACGAATTCTTTTAAAATTAAGTGGAGAAGCTCTAATGGGCGATAGACAATACGGTATTGACCCTAAACGTCTTGCTGAATATGCAAAAGAGATTAAACAAGTAGTAGAAAAAGGTATCGAGGTTGCCATTGTAATTGGAGGCGGAAATATCTTTAGAGGGGTGGCAGGTGCTGCTAATGGTATGGATCGAGTTCAAGGAGATCATATGGGAATGTTGGCTACTTGTATTAACGGGTTGGCTTTACAAAGTGCTTTAGAAGATGAAAATGTTCATACAAGACTTCAAACAGCTTTAGAAATTAAAGAAGTTGCAGAACCATATATCAAAAGAAAAGCCATTCGCCATTTAGAAAAAGGACGTGTTGTTATATTTGGAGCAGGAACAGGAAACCCCTACTTTACAACAGATACTGCTGCTGTTTTGAGAGCAATTGAAGTAAATGCCGATGCAATACTAAAAGGTACTCGTGTGAATGGTATTTACAACGTAGATCCAGAAAAAGATAAAAATGCCGTTAAATATGAAACCATCACTTTTAAAGATGTCATTAAAAAAGGTTTAAAAGTTATGGACATGACTGCATTTACATTAAGTGAAGAAAACAAATTACCAATTACAGTGTTTGATATGAACACAAACGGAAACTTATTAAAATTAGTTTCTGGAGAAAAAATTGGTACAGTTGTTGAGATTTAACAATCAAAATCTTTAAAATTATTTACAAAGATGAACGAAGAAATTGAATTTATTTTAGATACAACTAAAGAGGCAATGAACAGTGCAATTGCTCATTTAGAAAAAGAATTGAGAACCATTAGAGCTGGTAAAGCAACTCCTGCAATGTTAGCAAATGTTATGGTAGATTATTATGGATCTCAAACACCTCTTGGTCAAGTTGCAAATGTTAGCACACCAGATCCAAGAACAATCTCTATACAACCTTGGGAAAAAAACATGTTGCAGCCCATAGAAAAAGCAGTTATGGTTGCCAACCTTGGTTTTAACCCAATGAATAATGGTGATATTATTATGATTAATGTTCCACCATTAACCGAAGAAAGAAGATATGATTTGGCTAAACAGGCCAAGGCTGAAGCTGAACACGCTAAAGTTGGTATTAGAAACGCTAGAAAAGATGCTAACAACGACATTAAAAAGACAGATATTTCTGATGATCTAAAAAAAGATTCCGAAATAAATGTCCAAAAACTAACAGATTCTTATGTTAAAGAAATAGATGATAAGCTCTCTATTAAAGAGAAAGAAATCATGACTGTTTAATAACGTTTAATTTCATAAAAAAAAGTGTTTAAAAGCACTTTTTTTTTGTTTCAATATACTTGTTCAATTTAAGTATCTTTGACTAAATATTTCTGAATGAATTTCTGGACAAAAGTTGCTGGTCTTATTTTAAGAAACCGTTATTTGGTTTTGTTACTAATTGCTGGAGTTACTGGTTTTTTAGCCATGCAAACTCAGTACATGAAGTTCTCTTATACAGAAGCAAACCTGTTGCCAGAAAACCATGAAGCAAATATTGAATATAATAAGTTTTTAGAGATCTTTGGAGAAGAAGGAAATTTGATACTTCTTGCAGTTAAAGACTCTACTGTTTTTACTCCTAAAAAATTTAATGCTTGGAATGGTTTCGTAAAATCTTTAGATTCTTTTAAAGAACAGATTGAATTCACCGTTTCTATTGCTGACGTAAAAAAACTAAAAAAAGACAGTAAAAAAAGAAGATTTATTCTAGAGCCGCTTTTTAAAAAGAACCCTACTACAAGAAAAGAAGTCTCCGAAATTAAAAAACAACTTTTTGAAGATCTTCCATTTTATGACAATTTACTTTACAATAAAAATACAGGAACACTACAAACTGCAGTATATATTAGAAAAAGTATTGTAAACACTCCTGTAAGAAGAGATTTTATTCAGAATATTTTAATCCCAAAAATTGAAGCTTTTGAGATAGCGCAAAACCTAGATGTTCGTGTTTCTGGAATGCCCTATATCCGTACACTAAATGCTCAAAACATACAAGATGAAATTATTCTTTTTGTAGTTGGTGCTTTGTTAATTACTGCACTAATTTTCTTCTTTTTCTTTCGGTCTTTTAGAGCAACTTTTATAACACTATTGGTGGTAATGATTGGTGTTACATGGGCCTTTGGATTTATAGGGTTACTAGGCTATGAAATAACTGTTTTAACCGCTTTAATACCCCCGTTAATTATTGTAATTGGTGTGCCAAATGCGGTGTTTTTAATCAATAAATATCAGCAGGAAGTTAAGAAACATGGAAACCAAGCAAAGTCTTTACAACGTGTAATTTCTAAAATAGGAAATGCTACTTTAATGACAAACATTACTACAGCCTCTGGTTTTGCAACCTTTGTTTTTGTAAAAAGTCAATTATTACGCGAGTTTGGTATTTTGGCATCCATCAACATTATTAGTATTTTTATATTGGCATTATTAATTATACCTGTTCTCTATAGTTTTATGCCTCTTCCAAAGAAAAAACATTTAAGCCATCTTGAAAAAAAGTGGATTGAAAATGTGGTAGATTGGATGGAAACCATGGTAAGAAAACAACGAATTGGTATTTATATTACCACAGTTGTTGTTATTGTTCTTGGAATTATTGGTGTTTATCAAATTAAAGTTTCTGGAAGTTTAATTGAAGACATGCCTAAAGGGAGTCAATTTTACAAAGACATTAAATTCTTTGAAAATGAATTTGGAGGAATTATGCCTTTAGAAATTTTAATTGACACTAAAAAAGAGAAAGGAGTTATGAAACTGTCTACCTTAAAAAAGATGGAAAAGATTAACGAAACTATTGAAACTTTCCCAGAATTATCGAAACCAATATCCATTGTTAATTTAGTAAAATACTCCAAGCAGGCATATTATAAAGGAAATCCTAAGTACTATCAATTGCCTACTGGACAGGAACAAAGTTATATTTTTTCATACACAAAAAACTCTGATAGTAATGCAGGCATGTTAAATAGCTTTGTTGATTCTACGGGTCGTTATGCTAGGATAACAACTTTTATGAAAGATATTGGTACGGATAAAATGGATGTAATTCAAGAACGATTAAAATCGGTTATTGCAAAAGAATTTCCATCAGAAAAATACACCGTTTCTGTAACAGGAAAGGCATTAGTTTTTATAAAGGGGACCAACTATTTAATTAAAAATCTCGTTATTTCTTTGTCTTTGGCTATTTTTCTAATTGCATTATTTATGGCTTGGATGTTTAGATCTCATCAAATGATCCTAATTTCTTTAATTCCGAACATGCTTCCATTATTAATAACAGCAGGTTTAATGGGCTTTTTAGGCATTCCTATCAAACCTTCTACCATCTTAGTTTTTAGCATTGCCTTTGGTATTTCTGTAGATGATACCATTCACTTTTTAGCAAAATATAGACAAGAGTTAATTGCTAACAAATGGAACATACAACCTTCTGTGTATGCCGCATTAAGAGAAACTGGCGTGAGTATGTTTTATACATCTATTGTGCTGTTTTTTGGCTTTTTGGTGTTTACAATTTCTAGTTTTGGAGGCACCATTGCCTTGGGTGGTTTGGTATCAGTTACACTACTTTTAGCCATGGTTTCTAACTTGCTTTTATTACCCTCTTTGTTATTGACCTTTGAAAAGAAGATTGCCAACAAGAAAGTGTTTAAAGAACCAGCTATGAAAATTTTTCCTCCAAAGGAAGAAAATAAGATTGAATAATTGATCAGGATTTCTTCATAATTTAATAAAAAAATCGGGTGCTTTTTAAAGACATCCGATTTTCACATCTAACAAAATTCAAAAAACTACTTTTACTTTTTCACGATTCTTTTTGTTATTTTTTATTAATCATATTTAAATGGTTCACAGCTTTTGCAAGTAAGATACATTTAAAGAATCTAATTTAGTAACATAAAATGATATCGATACTTGTTTCTAAAATTCCATACAGTTTATAACAAATTAGCTGCTATCATCATTTTTTTTATTCGCATATATGATTTTTTCTTTGAACCTTTAGAGATTTCAAATGGTAATAAAGTAAAAAGTTGAATAATTTTTAAGATTTGTAATAGCTTTTTCATAATTATTTTTTTGAGGGATTTTAAAAGTTATAAGAATGAGTGGTCATATATAATAGGTTTAAATACAAAGCTTATACCCTTTTTTATTTTTGGTTGTAATACTTATACAGCCATAGTATTTCGTGTTAAAAGCACTAGAGGTTTCTACTGTATACAATATTGAAATAGCTTTTATTATAGGGTCAGTTATCGCCATCTGTAGCATTGTAAAAATCAATTACTACGTATCTTTCTGCTAAAGAAACTTGAGCTTGAAGCGCTGAAAAAAATAATGTAAAAAGCAGCAATCGTAGTTGTAATTTAGATTTCATGGGTATACTATTCTGTAATTATTCAAAGTTATTGCGTAAACACATTTCATACAATACCTAATTATAGGTATATTTATTTCTCTTAAAAGGAGGGTAACTACTCTCAAATTTCATTGGTCATCTTCCAGCAAAAAAGTATCTTTGCATTTCAATTTTTGCCACAGAGTTGGCTATTTTATTAAAAAAAGATGAATAAAAGTAACGTTGCCGAGATTTTAAAATCGGATACATTTATACAAGAAGTACAAGTAAAAGGATGGGTTAGAACTTTTAGAAGCAACCGTTTTATTGCTTTAAATGACGGATCTACCATTAACAATATTCAATGTGTAATCGATTTTGAAAACACGGCTGAAGAGACGTTAAAAAGAATTACTACGGGTGCGGCAATTTCGGTGAAAGGAACTTTAATAGAAAGTCAGGGAAAAGGGCAAACAGTGGAAATTAAGGTATCCGAATTAGAAATTTTAGGTGATTCTAATCCAGATGAATATCCGATTCAACCAAAAAAACATAGTTTTGAATTTTTGAGAGAAAATGCACATTTG
>Ga0105350_10002369_pt1 | contig 11343 bp, 10 predicted proteins | sample EN1Hudsemesocosm_FD_83506 | JGI IMG/M metagenome (GOLD analysis project Ga0105350, IMG submission 83506) | Methane-oxidizing microbial communities from mesocosms in the Hudson Canyon - EN1E Hudson Canyon | ecosystem: Environmental > Aquatic > Marine > Cold seeps | place: Hudson Canyon...
CTGTTTGTTTTATTCATAAAAAAGCAGTCATTAAAAGTTGAAAAGTCATTATTGATACCGCTTGCTTTTACTGGCTTGGTATTAGCTTTTCATTGGGGCAGCTTTTTTTACGCGATTCAAGTATCTAGTGTCGCAATCGGTTTAATCACTTTTGCAAGTTTCCCGGTGTTTGTTAGCTTTTTGGAGCCTTTATTTTTCAAAGAAAAGTTTCATTATCAAGCATTAGCTCAAGCGCTCCTCACTATCGTAGGTATTCTCTTTATCTTACCATTAGGTAATTTAAGTACGGGAGATATTGAAGGAGTTGTTTGGGGAATGATATCAGCTATGAGTTTTGCATTATTAACCCTATTAAATAGAAAATTTGTCGCTAAAACTTCGGCTAAGAAAGTCGCTTTTTATCAAAATTCTTGTGCGAGTATATGCTTGTTACCTTTGATTTATTTATACCCGATCACCATTTCCTATCAGCAGTTGTCTGTACTCATAATTTTAGGGGTATTGTTTACTGCTATTGCCCATACATTATTTAATCACTCATTGAAAATAGTTAAAGCTCAAACCGCGAGCATAGCAGTGAGCTTAGAGCCTATATACGGTTCGATTGCTGCGTATTTTCTCTTAGGTGAACAAATCACATGGATGATGGTTATTGGTGGGAGTATTGTTATCTTTACGAATGTTTGGGCAACAAGAACAAATCGCTAATTTTTCGATCTACATTTATTAAACTTCGCAATAAATATTCAATGAAAAATTCAACTGAGCTAAATGTGCATTTTCCTGTAGTAGCTCATCAGCTATTAACGGATGCTGAGTCAACCATGTTGTTGGTAAGCATAAATTAACGATATCATTATCACCATTTCTAATTATTGCGGTTTGATAATCAGGTAATGCATCATCTTTACGTCGACGGCATAAAATCACAGCTAATCGCAAAATGACCAGTAAATAGCTTGCTCCATTGAAACTTAGTGCTGTTTGGTTTTTGAGTAAGGTTAAATCAATATCACCTTTATATAACAACACGAGTGCAACTAATAACTGACGATCTGCTTGATCAAAACCAGGCAAGTCAGCATGTTGTAATATGTAAGCGCCATGTCGTTGATGTTGCTTAAACTCTAATAACAATCCAACTTCATGTAACTCACAAGCAGCATGCAGCAAAGCTAAACCATTTTTTTCATCCAATGGCCAAACACCTTTATAATTGTGAAATAAGCTTGTTGCTTGCTTCTTTATACGTTTAGCGTGACGGCTATCGATATGAAATTTTTCTGTCAATGAATTAATCGTACTCTGACGAATAGGGGTATCAATAGTTTCAGGCAACATGGAATACAACAGACCTTCACGTAAGGCACCGCTAGATAATTGTATTTTATGGATTGAGAAACTTTCAAATAGAGCCGTTAAAATGGCTAGACCACTGGCAATTACAGGTGAACGTTCGCTGGAAAGACCATCAATATTGATTTCACTCATCGTTATACAATCGACTAACTGTTGTTGAATCTTCTGTAAAAAAGGAAAATCAATTCCTGAACTTTGATGCGTAAAATTTTGAATTTCAGTTAACGCTTGCATTGTGCCAGAACCACTTAAGACTAATTGCCAACCAGTATTTTTATAGCGTTCAACTAAGGGAGTTATTATATTTTTTGCAGCTTGTATTGCTCGAGAAAAATTATCTCGGGTTAATTTACCATCACTAAAATAGTTATTATTAAAAGTAACGCAACCAATATCTAAACTTTCTACGTGAGAGGTAACAAATCCATCGCCTAAAATAAGTTCTGTACTCGCGCCACCAATATCAATAACAAAGCGTTGCTTGGCACCATAACTTGTATGCGCGACACCTAAATAAATATTTTCGGCTTCTTGTATACCTGAAAGTAAGCTAACTTTTTGGCCTAAAATTTTATTGGCTTGAGATAGGAATTCTTCACGATTAGTCGCAATGCGCAATGTTGCAGTTGCGACGATACGCACGTTTTCTTGGGGAATATCTTGTAGGCGTTCAGCAAAAAAACTTAAGCATTCAAGCCCACGAGCAATGGCAGTTTGACTAAGTATATTTTGTGAATTCAACCCTGACGCTAAACGAACTTTACGTTTTACTTTGTCAACTACTTGAACACTATTTGCTAGCTGCCTGGTGATCAACATATGGAAGCTGTTTGAGCCTAAATCGATCACCGCATAAAGAGGTGTTGAGATCTCAGTATGGGTGATCGTCATAGTTTTCTAGTACCGACGTTGGTTATTGCCACCGGTTCTACCACGATTTTGACCACCGTTATTTGGCTTATGGCGACGAGGCTTCGGTGTAGGAAAATCAGTTAATAACGCATCTTGATCATACTTACTTACCGGTAATGCATGTTCAATATAAGTTTCGATAGGAGGCAAGTTAAAAACATAACCTTCACAAGCAAAACTTATCGCATGTCCAGTTGCACCAGCACGACCAGTACGCCCTATACGATGAACATAATCTTCACAATCATCCGGTAAATCATAATTGAAAACATGACTTACGCTTGGAATATGTAAACCACGAGCGGCAACATCTGTTGCAACGAGTATGTCTAATTCACCAGCACTGAATTGCTCTAGAATTTTTAAACGTTTCTTTTGTGGCACATCGCCCGTTAATAAACCGACACGAATTTTGTCAATTTCTAAATGAGCGTAAACTTTTTCACAAACATGTTTTGTATTAGCAAAGATAATCGCTTTTTCTGGCCATTCTTCTTCAATTAATGTTTGTAATAAGCGCATTTTATCTTCGTTAGAAGGATAAAACAGTTCTTCAGAAATCCGGGTGTTTGTTTTTTGTTCAGGTGCTACTTCAACACTTTCTGGGTCATTCATATGTTCAAAGGCAAGCTCTTTAACACGGAATGATAATGTCGCTGAAAATAACATACTTAAACGTGCTGTAGCAGCAGGCATTTTATCGAACATATAACGAATGTCTTTAATGAAACCTAAATCGAACATGCGATCAGCTTCATCAAGCACAACAACTTCAATATTGTTTAAGTTATATACACCTTGTTTCATGTAATCAAGTAAACGACCACAGGTACCAATTAATATATCAACACCAGCTTCAAGCTCTAGACGTTGGCTCTCATAACCTTCTCCGCCATAAACTACGCTTACGCGTAAGCCTGTGCTTTTTGCCATTTCTTTAGCATCACGATGAATTTGTACCGCTAATTCACGTGTTGGTGCCATGATCAATGCACGAGGTTGATTATGCTTAGGATCTGGTTTTTGTAATAAGTGATGAAAGGTTGCAGCTAAAAAGGCAATTGTTTTACCTTCGCCAGTTTGTGCTTGGCCTGCGATATCAGTACCTTTCAATAGAATGGGCAAAGATTGCTCTTGAATTGATGTACAATATTCAAAGCCCATAGCGTCAAGACCTGCGACAACTTTCGTGTCGAGGTTAAGTTCAGAGAACTTAGTTTCAGTTAAGTGTGTTTTTTTCATGCGCACAGCTTAACAGGTTATATAGTTAATAAAAAACGGTATCGAGTAAATGTAGCTATTAATAATAAATTAATGGAATAAATAGCGAAGAGTTATAAGATCAAAGTTGGTAATTCATTATGATGCAGTTATAATCGTCAGCAATTGGCGTAACGCCACCATTTAACGGAGATAGACATGAGCGATAGAATTGTTCAGTTAACAGATGACAGTTTCGATACTGACGTAATTACCGCCTCAGGCCTTGTATTAGTTGATTTTTGGGCTGAGTGGTGTGGTCCTTGTAAAATGATTGCACCTTTATTAAACGATATTGCAGAAGAATATGCAGAGCAAGTAACTGTTGGTAAATTAAATATTGACCAAAATTCAACTACCCCACCTAAATACGGTATTCGTGGAATTCCTACGTTATTACTATTTAAAGACGGTGTAGTCGCTGATACAAAAGTCGGCGCATTATCTAAAACTCAATTGAAAGAGTTTATTGATAAAAACTTATAAGCTATCCAAAAAAGGTTCGTATCTACGAACCTTTTTTGTATTTTAGCGCTAATTTTTTACCGATAAAGTAGTAGATCAAAGTTTGATCCTTTACCTTGTTAAATTTTAGTGCTAAGTTTAGCTTTCTAATGAAAAACATTTCAAAAAAACCAAACTCCAATGTCAATTATGCCAACAGGCAAATCACTTCAACATAAAATAGTTTAAGAACCCCACACTATGAACCTGATCGAACTTAAAGAAAAATCTATAAGCGAACTTGTGGCACTTGCCGCGTCAATGAAACTTGATAACTTAGGCCGAAACCGCAAACAAGACATTATTTTTGCGATATTAAATGCTCATGCAGAAGGTGATAATGACATTTTTGGTGGCGGTGTTTTAGAAATTTTACAAGATGGTTTTGGCTTCCTCCGTTCTTCAGATTCATCATACTTAGCGGGACCCGATGACATTTATGTTTCACCGAGTCAAATTCGCCGTTTTAGTATGCGTACTGGTGATACTATTCATGGAAAAATCCGCCCTCCTAAAAAAGGTGAGCGTTATTTTGCATTATTAAAAGTAGCTGAAGTTAATTTTGACAAGCCAGAAAATGTTCGTAACAAAATATTATTTGAAAATCTAACACCTATTCATCCCGATCAACGTTTAACTATGGAACGTGGTAATGGCTCAACCGAAGATATTACTGCACGTGTTTTAGATTTAGCTTCTCCAATTGGTAAAGGACAACGTGGTTTAATTGTTGCTCCACCAAAAGCGGGTAAAACATTATTACTACAAAACATTGCTCAAAGTATTGCTCATAACCATCCTGATGCTGAATTAATGGTATTGCTAATCGATGAGCGTCCTGAAGAAGTAACTGAAATGCAACGCTTAGTTAAAGGCGAAGTTATTGCATCAACATTTGATGAGCCAGCAAATCGTCATGTTCAAGTTGCTGAAATGGTCATTGAAAAAGCAAAACGCCTTGTTGAACATAAAAAAGATGTCGTTATTTTACTCGATTCTATCACTCGTCTAGCTCGTGCTTATAATACCGTTATTCCATCATCAGGTAAAATTCTTACCGGTGGTGTTGATGCCAATGCTTTACATCGTCCTAAGCGTTTCTTTGGTGCCGCACGTAATATTGAACACGGTGGTAGTTTAACGATTATCGCAACAGCTTTAGTAGAAACGGGTTCTAAAATGGACGAAGTTATTTACGAAGAATTTAAAGGTACCGGTAACATGGAATTGCACCTTTCTCGTAAAGTGTCTGAAAAACGTGTTTTCCCTGCCATTAATATTAACCGCAGTGGTACTCGTCGTGAAGAGCTTATTACTAAGACGGATGAACTACAAAAAATGTGGATTTTACGTAAAATCGTACATGAAATGGATGAAGTTGGTGCCATTGAATTCCTTATTGATAAATTAGCAATGACTAAAACTAACAATGAATTTTTTGATTCTATGAAACGTAAATAACGTTTAACTTTATTCATTAAAAACGCCAGCGTTAGTGATAACGTCTGGCGTTTTTGTTTAGAAAACTAAGCTAAACGATTAAACTATTAAGTGATGTAAATTTATGAAATATAGTGATTTAAGAGATTTTATAAAGCAGCTAGAAAAAATAGGCCAGCTTAAACGAATTTCTCTGCCAATTTCTACAGACTTAACCATGACCGAAATTAGTGATCGTACTTTACGTGCTGAAGGTCCTGCGTTGCTCTTCGAAAACCCTACAGATAAAGACGGTGTTCCACATGGAATGCCAGTATTAACTAATTTGTTTGGTACGCCAGATCGTGTTGCGTTAGCAATGGGACAACCTGATGTAACCGCCTTGCGTGATGTTGGTAAATTACTGGCTATGCTAAAAGAGCCTGAACCGCCAAAAGGGTTTCGCGACGCAATCAGTAAAATACCGGTATATAAGCAAGTCTTAAATATGCCTGTAAAGGTGATTAAAAAACCTTTGTGTCAGCAAGAAGTTATTTCAGGTGAAAATGTCGATTTAACAAAATTACCTATTCAAAAATGTTGGCCCGGTGACGTTGCTCCTTTGATCACTTGGGGGTTAACGGTTACTCGTGGTCCTCACAAAGAACGTCAGAATTTAGGTATTTATCGTCAGCAATTAATCAGTAAAAACAAAATCATAATGCGGTGGTTATCACATCGTGGTGGCGCATTAGATTTTCAAGAATTTAAACAAACGAATCCGGGCGAAAAGTATCCAATTTCTGTAGCTTTAGGTGCCGATCCAGCCACAATTTTAGGTGCGGTTACACCTGTGCCAGATACATTGTCAGAATATGCTTTTGCCGGCTTGTTACGTGGTGCTAAAACTGAAGTAGCTAAATGTATTAGTAATGATTTAGAAGTACCTGCGACGGCTGAAATTATTCTTGAAGGGTATCTAGATCCAGATGAAACAGCACCTGAAGGACCATACGGTGATCATACTGGCTATTATAACGAAGTGGATGACTTTCCTGTAATGACAGTCACTCATATAACGCATCGTCAAGATCCTATTTACCACAGTACTTATACGGGACGTCCGCCAGATGAACCTGCTATTTTGGGTGTTGCTTTAAATGAAGTTTTTGTGCCTATTTTGCAGAAGCAATTTCCTGAGATACAAGACTTTTATTTACCGCCTGAAGGTTGTTCTTATCGTTTAGCGGTTGTTACCATTAAAAAGCAATATGCGGGACATGCTAAGCGGGTAATGATGGGCGTGTGGTCATTTTTACGTCAATTTATGTATACTAAGTTTGTTATCGTTTGCGATGATGATGTTAATGCGCGTGATTGGAAAGATGTTATTTGGGCGATGACCACTCGAATGGATCCAAGTCGTGACACAGTCTTAATTGAAAATACTCCCATTGATTATTTAGATTTTGCATCACCAGTTTCAGGTTTAGGCTCAAAGATGGGGATGGATGCAACCAATAAATGGCCGGGTGAAACAAATCGCGAGTGGGGTGAACCTATTGTGATGACCGAAGAAATTAAAACGGACGTTGATAAAATATGGGACGAACTTAATATTTTTTCAACACCCAATGAAAAGTAAACTCTACATTATCGTAGTTTTTTATAGATAAAATTTGTCCAGTTTGATTTGAATGAAAGCTGTTCATAAATGAATAAAGGTTAACAAAATGAATAAAATTGAGTGTCAGGTAGAGTCGTTAACATCATTAACGGAGTTTGTTTATAAAGTATTGTTGAAAGCTAGTAAGCAAATCGACTTTCAAGCAGGCCAGTACTTAAATTTTGTAATGAATGAAGAAGATAAACGTCCTTTTTCAATTGCTAGTGCACCAAATGCTGAATTGATTGAACTACAAATAGGTGCGTTTGGTGCTGATAGTTATCCAATGCAAGTTATCGAGCACATAAAAGCTAACGGTACAATAACCATTGAAATGCCATTAGGTGACGCTCAACTTCGTACTGAAAGTGAAAGACCGTTATTACTCTTAGCAGGTGGTACTGGTTTTTCTTATATTAAATCAATGTATGAGCTTCTTGCTTCACAACAATCATCACGTAAGGTAGTCGTTTATTGGGGCTTACGCGAGTTAAACGCTTGTTATGAATTAGAAAAAACAACTAAAATAATTAACAGCTTAGAAAATGGTGAGTTTCATGCCGTTGTAGAAACACCACATGATGACTGGCAAGGTCAAACGGGTATGGTTCATAAGGCAGTCATGAAAGACATTAAAAACCTTGGAGATTATGATATTTATCTTGCAGGACGTTTTGATATGGTTGGCGCAGTACGTACAGACTTTTTAGCGCAAGGTGCATTAGTTGAACATATGTTTGCTGACGCCTTTGCTTATATATAATACCTAATTAATCAAGTTGGTATAGTGTAGAATTAATAGATCGAAAAAAGCCATCATATCGATGGCTTTATTATTGAGAGGAAAGCCTGATGAGTAAAAATAAAAAGACTCAATCATTAGAAAATACGATAACGACAGATTTAGGTCGAGGGAAAATTAAAGAGAATTTTTTTGCGGCTTTAGTGACATCTAAGGTTTATAAACTACAAGTTGTTAAAGCTAAAAAAGGGAAAGGATCATTTAAGCGTAACAACAAGCATCAAGGTAAAGAACCTTATTTAATAGCCGCTTAATTCAGTACATAGCATCTATTAAATAGGATTTTTTATTTCTCGGTGATTTTGCTTATATTTTGACCATTAATATAAAAACCGCATTTTGACAACCAAGTTGCAGCGTCTTCATTATTGGTAAATACTTGCCGTTCATAAAATTCATCCGTATGTGGTATTAACCTCTCTAATAGCATTTCTTTAACGGCACTTGCTGTGTATATATGGCAATCTTTAATACAGCCATTATTTTTAAACCATTCGCAATGGGCTTCAATATGTTGGTTTATTTCGGGAACACCTAGTTCCCAATCTTCAAATAAAGAAACAATAGCCCATTTCTTTCCTTTTAAAGGGGTTGCTTTCGCTTGAAATTCTTTAACATAAGCAATAATGGCTTCTTCGTTCCAGCAGCCAGAAAACCACTGAACAATAATATCTCCATGAACTTCAATTTTCCAATCACCATGAATATCAAACATAACAGACCTCTTTTATGTTTTTAATATTAAAATTTCATCTTTGCTCGCAACAAAAAAAAGCTTAGTTGGTTTCTTTTAAGATACTTTGTGGGCTAGCGACAAGTATCCGATAAGGTAATGGCTCTTCAAGTAAACTTTCGTCGACTTTAAATTCAATGAAACCGCTATGGGTAAAAAAGTTAACGAGATCATCATCCGGTACTTTTAAGTTTTGCAAATCAGCAGCCTGATAGTAAGCTTTAATGCTTTCATCTTCACACTCATCGGCATCTAAAAAGCTATGCATTGGCATGCTTAATACCGTAATAGATTGTGCCTTTTCATGATGCTTCACAATCTCTTTAAGTAGATATTGGCCTATTGCTTGTTTTCGGTATTCAGGTAGAACACTGATCGCTTCAAGTAATATGTGTGTTTTGGCTTTTTTTGTATCCGGGGTAATGCTTAATTCTTCACATAAATCTTTTGTTAGGTTTTGGCCCTTAAAGTAAAGATTAAGTGGAATTTCCCAATCAGTATCTTCATTAGATAGTAAAGTATAAGAACCCATAGCATCACGATGTTTATTAATAGTGATGAGTTCAATTTCTGCTTTAGCAATAATATCGCCTTTGTCGTTTTTTACATTAATTTCTTGGCAAAGTTGCCAGTCAAAAGCACCTGCAATTTCAGGCTTTTTAAAGTCGATGGTTAAATTCATTATGCTTGGTTTCCGTTATTTTTTTGTAGAACATCATTCTGGTGGGCGTCAGTTTGAGCCACCACTTTATTTAATACTTGATTTGCTTTCTGGAAGTCACCTTGCTGCTCTAAAACGTGAGAAAAAGCCAGTAAATCAGTAATGTCGTATTGCTGACCATCTAGATTTACCAAACTATTAAATGCTTTTTCAGCCATGGGCAGTTGCTGGGACTTTGCGGCTAAATTTGCTAAACAGCTTAACCACTTTCCACTATGTTGATCATGATGTAAGTGCTTTTGCACAACGCTAATTAATTCATCAGCAGCAGATATTGGAAGTAAACGAATGTTTTGTAAAAACTTAATATCAGCACCTTTTTTGACCACAGGTAATAATATTTTATTCAGTGGTTCAGTAATTTTGTGTTCGGCTAATACTTGGCAATAAGCAAATAGAATGGCTTCACGTTGTTTGAGCTTTTTCGATAGTTTTTGCCAAAATAGTGCTAAAGCATTTTTGCTCTCTTGGCGCATTGTCTCACTGAAAGCCCCATAAAAGGCGATTGCTTCCCATTGGGCTATTTTTTCATCATTAATAGTCTTTTGTTTCCGCGCTGAAACCAGCTGGTCGATAACATAGGTAAAACGCTTTTCCTGTAAACTCAATTCAATTTCTAAACTCAACAAACGAGCGTCATGGCCAATATGCTTATGGTGTTCATCAATAATTGTGCGTGCTTGTGCAAAATCTTCTTGCACCATCAATAATTTAATCGTTACTAATATAGACTCTAAGCCAGACGTTTTTATTGTATGCTCTTCTTGTGCTAGTAAGCCTAAATAATGATTGGTGTTTGAACGTAGCGATTGTTTTGACGATGCGGCAGCAGCTAATAAATAAGCCGTACGAGGAAATTTTGATGGCTCAGCTGCTTTTGCTAATAGATGCTCTGCTTGTTGATTATCTTCAAGAATAAAAGCAGCAATACCACGATTGAAGTTTTTTAAACCGCGACGATGACTAGCAAAAGCAATTTTATTCCATCCACGAAAACCAATACGAGAAATAGCACCGAACATTATGAGTAGCAAGATGAGAGAAATAAACAACAGCGTTAACATAATAGAAGCGCTAACAATCGTTAATTCTATAATTTTATCGCCCAGAGAAATTAAAATATAACCTTTATCGCTTATTGCTGGGCTAACAGCCATAACAACAAAAAAGGTTAAAATTAATAAAATCCATAATACTATTCGTTTCATTATACGGCCTCACTTGAACTTTTACGCTGATCATTTAGCTTAGGATCTAGTTTGACTTCAGGTGTTTCATCTTTAGAATCTAAAATATTATTTTCTTGGTTTAATTTATCAATAATAGGCTTTAAAGGTTGAACAGCCATCACTTGTCGAAGTGCCTTGAGAGATGAAAGAGTTGATGGAAAGTCGAAAGTTACTATTTCACTTTTTAGCTGTTCAATGCCTTTAGAGAAATTTATATTTTCTATCTCATTCATGTCAAAATATTGTTCTATCCAAACTTGTACATCGTTTAAGGTTTGATTGAATATTTTTTGTTTGCCTTCACTGGCTGACCATTGTACTAATTGTAACTTAAGGCTCAGATTTTCACGCAAATTTTGTTGGAATTGCGGAGAAAGAATGGCTTCCTTTGTCCCACTTGTATCGCTTATCTTGAAAAAGCTATTTGCAAAATATTGCCATGTTTTATCTAAATTTTCTTTCCAATCCGCGATATCTTCCGACAAATCTAACTTAACTTGCGTTACAAAATCTTTTGGTATGCGTTCAGATTTAACTGGTAAATTTTTAAGCTGTTTATTCATTGCCATTAACGTCAAAATAGTATCTTCGTTGTCTATATTCGGCATTAACTTTAATTGTTCAATGTCTTCACGAATTAATTGACGAATAGGCAGAAACTCAGGATCATCTAGTTCTTTCAAACGCATATCAGCATCTTGCAACAAACCTATTGCTGCGCCCGTATCTTGCTCTAAC
>Ga0105350_10002371_pt1 | contig 11341 bp, 10 predicted proteins | sample EN1Hudsemesocosm_FD_83506 | JGI IMG/M metagenome (GOLD analysis project Ga0105350, IMG submission 83506) | Methane-oxidizing microbial communities from mesocosms in the Hudson Canyon - EN1E Hudson Canyon | ecosystem: Environmental > Aquatic > Marine > Cold seeps | place: Hudson Canyon...
GACAAATAACGGTGAAAAATGGTAATGACTTGTGTAAATTCACTACTGAGTAAACGTAAACTACTGTCAGTTTCGAATAGTGTATTGCTAGCGATAGTCTTTAATGTGTCCGTTTCGTGTTTCAAATAAGAGGCTAATAAATCCTGATCTTTTAATATCAAAAATTGGCTAGCACTTCTTTCCATTTTTCCTAAATTGAAATTGATTTTTCGATTTGTTTTAACAAGCTCCGCGACATTAAATATAGCGGAAGTACTTTGGTGTGAAAGCTGAGTCACTTGACTCGCACTATAAAGAAGAGCAAGTACTAAGGGGAAAGCTACCAAGGTAAAACCTAAAATTGTCAGCTTTCTAATGGAGAATAAATTGATATTAAAAATATCGGAAAAATGGAATTTTTTCATTTGAGTCACATATTGTATCGAAGTGAGTAGTTTAATTTTATTAAGGTAAATTACAAGAGTGTCGTTAATTTGAGACAGGCTGTTAAGCGTTGGTCTTAAGGGCTTTTCTGTAGTATTTATCTGCTAGTATCTGTTTTTATTAAGGTTATTATATTATTTGGTGAGTTCTTGCATTTTTATTTTATTTCTAAGTATTTTACCTGTTGCTAAAAAGCGACACTTATCAAAGAGAAAACCACTACAAATTTATATTTAATCAATAAAATCAAATGCTTGAATTTTTGGTTTGATTCCTGCTATATCAAGTTTGATATCAATTAAATCGATAACATTATTTATCAAACCTATGAATAAAGGAATTACCATGAACCCTATTAGCCTAAAAAAATTAACCTTAATCGTGAGCACTTGTGCTTTAGCTTCTTATTTTGTGAGCGCTAAAGAAGGTGAGTTGAATCTAGATCTTCCTGTTACTGAAGTATCCGCAGTTAAAGTCATAGCAACTAAATCCGCACCATTAGATAACTTGAAAAATTCTGCCGGTGATATTTCAGAATTTTTAGCAAAATTTGATCTAGATAAAAATAGTTTACTCAATAAAGCAGAAATGCTTGCCAGTAAAAATGATCTATTATCAGAGCATTTCGAAGATATCGACCAAAACGCTGATGAAGAAATCAGTAAAGAAGAATTAGAAAGTTACTTTTCTGCAAAAACAGCGCAAAAGACAAAAATAAGCGATTTAGTTAAAAAGAGTTAACGTAATCGATGGATAGTATCTCTCTAGGATAGCTAACTCCCAATCTCCGGCTGTTAAAGACTTGCAGCCGGCTTTTTTATATTCTAACTCACTCAGTATAAGGTTGTTTTTATGGGTAATAAACCCACCAACATTGTTCCTATAGGCTCAATGACAAAGCATGTAAAAATAGATGATTGGATTTTTGAAGTAAAAACTGTACGTGCTTTAAGGGTTGATAAGCATGGTAATCCTTATAGTGCTATTGCAAATTTAACACTGAACGGTGATAACGTTTATATAGACGGATTGTTGACCCGTGAAAATGAGAAATTTAGCAGAAAAGATTTCCATGCATTTTATAAGTTTTGTCAACAAATGGATCTTAAACAAGCTAATTTTGATCGTTTCAAAAATAGCGAATTAGTCTCTGAATGTGTTGATGTTCAACCTATTAAACAAAAAGTAGTACTTAAGTTAGTGCGATGATGAATGCCAGAAACATTTTAGTTATCTGCGTACAATGTCTTTTTATTTACGAGAATTACTTTAAAATAATATGACTTATTAATAGCGTTATATAACGAATCCTTCTTTATGTCATTAAGCACTGGGCGTCTCGATCGTTTTATCAGTGAACACTGCAGTATTAGCCGAAGAGCTGTGCGATTGATGTTAGCGCAAAAGCGTATAACTGTAGATGGCTGTATCGCGGATGATATAGGCCAGAAAATTGATAAATTTTCAAAAATAACGTTAGACGATAATATTTTGCAAGCCAATCAAGCACGCTATATTATGCTCAATAAACCCATTGGCGTGGTGAGTGCAACAAAAGATAAGCTACATAAAACGGTTATAGATTTACTTGAAGAACAAGATGTATTTTCTGATGGGTTAAGTGAAGAAAAAGAAAGTTTACATATTGTGGGCAGGTTAGATCTGAATACTTCAGGTTTGTTGTTGTTAACTAACGACAGTCGGTGGTCAGAACGTTTAACTTCCCCTGAGCATAAAGTAGAAAAATGTTATCTAGTGACTTTAGATAATCCAATCACTGATGATTATGCCGATGCATTTGCTGATGGAATGTATTTTTCATTTGAAAATATCACTACTAAACCTGCAAAATTAAAAATTCTTGCCAATAAGACGACTGACCAAGGTAATGAATATATTGCTGAAGTTAAATTAATAGAAGGGCGATATCATCAAATTAAGCGAATGTTTGGTCGTTTTCGTAATCCCGTTATTGGCTTGCATCGACAAGCCATCGGAAATTTAATATTGGATGAAAATTTAGCTGCTGGTAAGAGCCGTCATTTAACTGATGAAGAAGTGCTTGGTATTTTTATAAAGCAACAAGCCTAATCTGACTCTTGTGCGTCACTAATACGCTCTAAGCGTTCTTGTTCTTCTTCAAATGCCGCTTTTATTTCTTCCAATATTGTATCAACATTCGCTGATTTGTTATTTTCTTTAAATAAACCGGTTAATTCAGTTTCAGGGGTCAATTCTGCTTTTTCATACAAAGCCCACATTTCTTGAGCATATCTACTTTTCGATAGTTCTGGCGCAAACTGAGCGTAATAATCGGTAATATTGTCCACATCACGAACTAACATACTCTTTGCATTATTATTTGCTGAAGCATCTACGGCTTGTGGTAAATCGATAATTACAGGGCCATATTCATCAACAAGCACATTGAATTCAGATAGATCACCGTGAATTACACCTTCGCACAGCATAATTTTTACGTAATTCATCATAATCAAATGATCTTCAATAGCGTGTTCGCGAGGCATTATTACATCATTCAAACGTGGAGCAACGTCGCCTTCACCGTCGGTGATCAATTCCATCAAAAGAACGCCTTCAAAACAACCAAATGGTTGAGGCACTCGAATACCAGCCGCGGCTAAAGTATAAAGTGCGTCAACTTCGGCATTTTGCCAAGCATCTTCTTGCTGTTTTCTACCGTACTTTGAACCTTTTTCCATCGCACGTGCGCGACGGCTATTACGGCTTTTACGGCCTTCTTGATATTGAGCTGCTTTTTTAAAGCTCCGTTTATTAGCTTCTTTATATACTTTCGCGCAGCGAATATCTTCACCACAGCGCACCATGTATACAGTTGCTTCTTTGCCACTCATTAATTGGCTGAGCACTTCGTCAACAAGTCCATCGTCAACAAGCGGTTGCAGTCTTTTAGGTATTTTCATTAGTTAATTAAATTAGCGGTAGAGTTATTCTTCATCAAAATCTTCATCATCTTCTTCGATAGATTTTACCGAACGGAAGCCTTCTTTAACAATAATTTCAATATAAAATGAGGTTAAGCCAAGTTTTTCAGCTTCATCAATATGTTTGTTCAATGCTGTCAAATGAACAACTTCTGATTCTGCTTCAGTTATGCCATATTTACAATCGAAATCCCAAAAATCAACACCAGCTGGTAGCTTCTTATTTCTTTCTCTTTTTACATACTTTTTCACATCATGTTTTACACCTTCAAATAAACGAGCAAGTTTGATCTTTGGGTGTGTGATGTTGAATGTTTTTTTCATGACGATCCTAAATAATAAGGTTAAGAGAATTTGTAATTTGTTACATATGAAACGCATTTTACGTTAATTTTTACTTGGGTGCGACCGTTAGTATTTGCTAAAGTGAACTTGGCCATATTTTTCAATGTTTTTACGGACTTTTTATCAAGGATCTCTCCCATTATGCCATATTTATTTAAACGCTTATCACGACTCATTCTCGTTTCTATTACAACGCTTCCTTTTATTGTTAATGCTACTGACAATGTTGATTTCGAGCAATGTATTGACGGTATGAAAACACAAGCTACTGCCGCTGGATTTTCTGAACATATTCTTAATGATGTTATTCCAGCACTTTCCCCAATTGAAAGGGTGATTACTTTAGATCAACGTCAACCTGAATTTAGCCAAAGTTTTGCTGACTATTTAAAATTAAGATTAACTAATTATCATATTCAAACGGGACGTAAAAAATTAAGTGAACATAAAGTATTATTTGATAAATTGTCTAAACAATATGGTATTCCTGCACAATATTTAGTGTCTTTTTGGGGGTTAGAAACTAATTTCGGTCGCCATAAAGGTAAAATGTCGGTACTAAACTCTTTAGCAACATTGGCTTGTGATCAAAGACGTAGTAAATATTTCACATCAGAAATTTTTGATTTATTTCATTTAATTGATAATAAAACGGTGACGGTTAATCAACTCAATGGTTCTTGGGCTGGTGCAATGGGGCATATGCAATTCATGCCATCTGCATTTAGGAAATACGCTATTGATGGCGACAATGACGGAAAAATAGACCTTTGGCAGAGCGAAGCTGATGCATTAACTTCTGCAGCTAATTATTTAAATAGCATTGGTTGGTTAGAAAAAGAGCGTTGGGGACGACAAGTTAAATTGCCAGAAAATTTTGCTTTTAAAAAAGTAGAGTTTGATAAATTTTATCCCTTAGCGACCTTTAAGAATTTAGGAGTAACACGTGCGGATGGAACTGCTTTATCTGATTATAAAGTTGATGCTGAGTTAGTTTTACCTGCCGGTTCTAAAGGACCTGCCTTTTTAGTTTACCCGAACTTTAATGTGATTATGAAGTGGAACTTGTCAGAAAATTACGCCCTTTCCGTAGGTCTGTTAGCTAATCGTATTCAAGGTGCTTCTGGTTTAAAAGTAAATGATGATACCACTGCTGATTTGTACAAATCAGCAGAGCTACAGGCACTGCAAGAAAAGCTTAATACTATAGGGTACGATGTTGGGAAACCCGATGGAATTTGGGGTCCTAAAAGTCGTAAAGCCATTCGTTTGTATCAATTACAACATGGTTTAGTCGGAGATGGTTTTCCAAATCGCCAAGTTTTGATGAAAGCTGAAATTATTGGCTAATCCGGATACCTATTATTTATCACTAACGCTTTATCTATATTATCAAGTAAAGCGTTAAGTACTAGAGGATCAAAATGACTTCCAGATGATTCTTTCATTGTTTTGATTACTTCCTCTAAAGGCCAAGCTTCTTTGTAGCAACGTTTATGCGTTAATGCATCGAAGACATCAGCTACAGCAACTATGCGTGCGAATATATGAATATCTTCGCCAACTAAACCTTGAGGGTAACCTTTTCCATCAAATTTTTCGTGATGTTGTTGTGAAATAATGGCTGCATTTTGCAAAATTGGGCGTTTCGAACCATGTAATATGTCATAGCCAATCTGCGGATGACCTTTCATTATCGTCATTTCGTCATTATCAAGCCTGCCAGGTTTTAGTAAAACAGCATCTGGAGTTGCGACTTTTCCAATGTCATGCATTGGGGCGGCTTGTTTTAATAAATCACATTCTATTTGTGATAAGCCAAGTCTTTGGGCAATTAAGTAACTGACCTCAGCCATTCGCCTTATGTGGTTTCCTGCTTCACTTGAACGTGACTCTACAACATCACCTAATCGATAAATGAGGTCTTCTTGCGTATCAATAATTTCATTATTGAGTAATAAGTTGTCGAAAGCCAAACTGACATTTCCTGAAAATACTTCCAACAATTTACGATCAATGCTGTTGAGACTCTTAATTCCCTTCAAAAATAATAAGCTAACTTTATCTCCTTGGCTTGGAAAATAACCAACCAAAATGTCATCTTCGTAAATACTACATTTACTTTCAATCGCTTTGTTTAAATATTGGTATATTTCGCCATCTATAGAGTCGTCACCACTATCATCACTTATTTGGGCAATAACGCGATAGTCATGTTCAGAATAAATTGCCCCAACCCCTGTTATTTGCAATAGAGCACTGGCTTGGTCACTTCGCAATAGAGAAACGACTTGTTGTAGTAAACCACTAAAGAACTGCTGTAAAGTTCGCTGTTCTAGAACACTACTGGTTGAAGCAATAACACGCTCTAAACCAGAACGATAAAGCTCTTGATAAATACGCGCGTCTTCAATTTTTATAATATCTCGATAAGCTCGTAGCGCAGTAAATACCGTAGTAAATAATTTTGTTCGATTAAGTTCGGTTTTTTCTTTGTAATCATTAATATCATAATCAACGATAACTTTTTCTTCAGGTGCTTGTCCTGGTTGCCCTGTTCTTAGCACAATGCGAGTGAAGTGATTATCGAGCTCTTCACGCATCCATTTGGCGAGCAATAGACCAGCATCATCTGTTTCCATCACAACATCTAAAAAAACCAAAGCGACATCTTTTTCTTCAGCTAATACCTTTTTTCCTTCCTCTGCCGAATATGCGTGAATAAAAATCAAGCTGCGGTCATCTAAGGTAAATCTCTTTAACGCCATTTTAGTGATGGTATGAATATCTTTCTCATCATCAACAATAACGACTTTCCAAGGGGGGAGTGAGGGTGCTTCTGTTTGTTCAAGAAATGATAACGCCATAGCCAACTTAGTTTAAATAAATCTTATATTAGGTATAGCTAATAAATTTGAAAAGCTAAAGTATAGTGACAATATTATCGAGAATATTGTCACTAATTATGATGGGCTTATTAATTTATAAGCATTTAATGCTTTGAAATACAGAGCCTATTCTTTATATGAAAGCCAGTGAATTCGTGAATCGAGGAAGTCGTTCACGCTTTCGCAGCAATTAATAACCACTTTGTAAAAGCGACTACAGGTGGATAGGTGAGTTGTTCATTAGGCGTAACTAAATAATACCCAAAACTACTGGTTACGGGTAAATCAAGAGCAGGCACTAACTCTTTTTTATCGAGTTCACTTTGAATTAAAAACTTAGGGAGTAATGCAACACCTAATTCAGCGGTGGCGGCCTTGGCAATAATGGATACTTGTTCGAATAACATTCCCTGATTTGTTGGCGGTTTGGCTCTATTTTGTAAAAACCAATCTTGCCAAGCTTGTGGGCGTGTTGCTAAATGTAAGAGGGGGAGCTTCTTCAAATCATCGATGTTTTCTAAACATTGTTTTTCTAATAATTTTGGTGAACAAACAGGGATAGATTCTTCGCCCATTAAAAAGGTACTTTGAGTATTGGGCCAATCAGGCGAACCATAATGAATCGCAAGGTGGAGATCCTCACTGTGAAAATCAAAAGGTGCTAATTTAGAAACAAAATTCACGGTAATATCTGGATGTTTCTCTAAAAAATCAGCAAATTTTGGAATTAACCAACGGGCACCAAAGGTAGGCAAAATTGCTAGATTCAATGTGCCACTCATCGGACTGGTTATTGCTCTTAATGAAGCATTTAAAATAAGTTGTAAGGCTTGATGAACTTCTTTTGCATACACCTCTCCTTTTGCAGTCAAATTAATCGTCCTTTTGACGCGGGTGAACAACTCAATATTTAGTTGCTCTTCTAATGCCTGCACTTGGCGACTAATTGCACCTTGGGTTAAATTTAGCTCTAACGCTGCAGCAGTAAAGCTTCCTGTTCTCGCTGATGCATCAAATGCCATTAACATACTAGTACTTGGGAGTAATTTTCTTTGAAAGGCCATCAAATTTTTCCATGTGTTTTACTTGTATCATTACCAAAGGTAATGCTTTGATGAGATAAAGTCGTTTGAAGCTCATTACTTGATAGTACACTATGATTGAAATATATACACTTATCTTTAAGTTTGTAGTATCTCATATTAATAAAGCATGAGTTAACAACATGACTTAGAGTAATTGCTTCACTTAACTTAAGGAATAAAAATGGCCAAGGCAGAAAAATATATCCCAACCCCAAAAGCTCAGGAATTTCTAGATAAAGTAGAAAACGGCAAGCACGATAGACAAATCATCAATGGTTTAAAGAAGTTTCTTGATGATCGTGCACCTGAGGATATGTTGAATTTTTATTCTGAAGATGAAAAGAAAGCGCTAATTGCGATAAAAGGCACTGAGCAAGATATTGAATCTCGTATGCCAGTTAAAATTACGCGGCATTATTACGATTTAGCAAAAAATAGCTTACCTCTACAAACCTTAGTTAAAGCAAGTCCTGCTGAAACATTTGATATGCAAGGTGCACCCGATCCTGGTAATCAAATGAGTTATAGTCCAATTGAAGGCTTAATTCATAAATATGAACTTGGACTCATTTATGTTGCGTCAACTTGTTCTGCTCATTGCCGGTTTTGTTACCGCGAGGAATTGATTGCCAAAAAAGAAATCACTCGAGATGACGGTACTGCTGAGCGTAAAGGTTTAGCACAAATATCTGAACTCGTTAAATATATCAATGAACATAATAAAATTGTTAATGACAATGGTGGTATTCACCCTGAAACAGGTCGTGAAAAACTACGTGAGATTTTGATGTCAGGTGGCGATCCTATGGTGCTACTGAATAAAAACTTAGCGCAATGGTTTTCTGCATTAGCAGATGCGGGTATAGAAAATATTCGTATTGGCACTAAAGAACTCGCTTTTTTCCCTGACCGTTTCGATAAAGAGTTTTTTGCCATGATGGATGATTTCCACGCAGCCTATCCTGGTATTCGTTTTCGCATGATGGTGCATTTTAATCATCCTGATGAATTTTTACAAAAAGATGAAAATCGTAACTTTATTGATAATCCTGATGGCGGCTTAATGTGGATCGAAAGTACACGCAGAGCTGTTGAAGAGTTAGCAAATAGAAACTGGATTTCCATTGAAAACCAAGCACCTTTTATTAAAGGTATAAGTAATGATGCAACCGCGATTCGTATTATGCAGCGAGAGTTAAAACGTAATCGTATCGAAAATCATTACTTTTTCTGTGGCCGCGATATTATTGGTCATAAAGCCTTTAATTTGCCCATTGAAGAAGCATGGAAATTATTGAATGACTCTCAAAAGGGGCTTTCTGGTGTTGAAGCTCACGCTAGATTGTCAATTACTCACTATTTAGGAAAAACTGAAGTAGTGGCTGTTACTAATGAACCTATGCCGGGAGTACCAGGCACTGAACATGGTGTTGTGATCTTTAAGTTATTACGTGGTGCAGCTGGCGCTCATAACAAAGGTCAGGTTGCTATTGTTGGGCGTAATCCTGAAGCTATCTGGTTTAGTGGTTATGAAGATAGAGTTATATTTGATGAAGCCGGTCTATTTCAGCATTCTATGCAAGACACCAGTAGTATTGAGTTGGTGGTAAATAGTTAATCAGCTAGCTATTTAACTAGAATAATAAAGCCGACTATTTGTCGGCTTTTATGTTAAGGATGAACAGTATGTCGCGGTGCTATGATGGTCAAGAGCGACGATATTCAAATTTTCAACGTCGGCATTATTTCAATAGCGTAGTTACGAGCCAAGAAGATATGTCACTAAGTTGTTCCGGTAACACACTATGGGGCATACGGTAAGATTGCCATTTAGCTTGATATCCAGCGTCTATAAGTAATTGATTTGCCATTTTACCTGAGCTCATTGGAACTACTTCATCTTGATCGCCATGATTTTGCAAAATGGGCGTATGCTTGTTTTCTTCTGTTAAGTTATCAGGTAAACGATCGGCTGTAGGCAAATAGCATGATAAAGCCATTATTCCGGCTAATTTTTTTGGATATCTCAGACCTGTAAACAAACTTACCACGCCACCTTGGCTGAAGCCGGCAAGTACTATCTTATCGGCAGAAATACCTGAATCAATCTGTTGTTGGATAAGTGCATGAACTGCACTTTCAGACTCAAGTACGCCAGGCATGTCAGCTCGGTTATGCAAATCCATACTTTTAATATCGTACCAAGAACGCATGACATAACCTTGATTAATGGTGACAGGTTGCTCGGGTGCGTGTGGAAAAATAAATCGAATACCATGTGTTTTTGGTAAATTTAATACGGGAACAATCGGAGCGAAACCATCGCCTGAATCGCCAAGGCCATGAAGCCATATAACACATGATGTAGCTGTAGATTTTGGTTCTATAATGATGCGTTCTAAAGATTTTATCGACATGTACTTTACTTATAGTAAGGAATTTTATTTGCCGACTATGATAACAGTCCCTAGCGGTTTCCTAAAGCGGTTGCTTTGTTTGTGATATTAAAATTTTACTTTGCAAGGGACTTACACTCATTATTTTTAGGAATGAGCGAAAGACATAACAACTATCAATTAAAAGCTCTTTCTTCAAGTTTCAAAATGAAAACATCTTCAACATAGAACTGATCTGCGCTGCAGCTATTCCACCAGTGTTGCCAAGGAGAACCATCGTTTGATTTTTCTGAAGTCTCCGTCAATTCAGGCATATTTAATAACGCATTTAACTCAAGTGGCTTGCTTAAACTTCCTTCTGAAATTAAATGACCATAGGGTGAACGTCGTTTGATCATTTGTGGCTTGAGCTTAGCTGGATCATCAAGCCCCATACTACCCACAAGTTCATAGAAACTGGCTAAAGTATTATCGTGAAAGTTTTTCACTCGGTCGCTTTTATCTTCAAGGTCAATAGCTTTGCTTCTGGCTGGATCTTGTGTGGCAATGCCTGTTGGGCAATGATTGGTATTACATTGTTTTGATTGTACACATCCCAGTGCTAGCATCATTGTTCGCGCTGCATTAACGGAGTCAGCCCCCATTGCAATTTTTGTTAATAAATCGAAACTGGTTGCCGTTTTACCAGAAGCAATAATGTGTATTTTATCACGTAACCCCACACCTACTAATGCATTGTGAACAAAACTAACCGCTTCTAAACACACCATGCCAAGGCGATTTGAAAACTCGATTGGTGCAGCGCCGGTACCTCCTTCTGCGCCATCTACTGTAATAAAGTCGGGAGTTATTCCTGTTTTAAGCATTGCTTTACAGATACTTAAGAATTCAGCGGGGTTGCCTATACACAACTTAAAACCAACAGGCTTACCACCACTAAGCTCTCTGAGTTTATTTACAAAATTTAATAGCGCTATTGGTGTTGTACATTCAGGATTAACTGCAGGTGAAACGCAGTCTTTATCTGTTGGAATGTTACGAATAGCGGCAATTTCTCTCGTTATTTTAGCTTTAGGTAATACACCACCATGGCCGGGTTTAGCACCTTGACTCAACTTTATTTCAATCATTTTTACTTGTGGCTTAGTCGCTGTATCAATGAAGTTTTTCTCATCAAAGTTACCTTGATGATCACGACAACCAAACAATCCAGTACCTATTTGCCAAACAATATCGCC
>Ga0105350_10002372_pt1 | contig 11335 bp, 13 predicted proteins | sample EN1Hudsemesocosm_FD_83506 | JGI IMG/M metagenome (GOLD analysis project Ga0105350, IMG submission 83506) | Methane-oxidizing microbial communities from mesocosms in the Hudson Canyon - EN1E Hudson Canyon | ecosystem: Environmental > Aquatic > Marine > Cold seeps | place: Hudson Canyon...
CCAACCGGCTTGCGGTCATCCCCTTTGTTTCTACCCTTGCCGTCTACCACGATCAATGACCCAGAATCACCCGGGGCACTGAAGTCTCCCGGGGTGATAATTATCTGGTCGACAAACTGGGCTACGCCGTTGCTGTAGTTCACATCTACTGTCGCATTAATAGCAAATACCACACCCTTAGTTAGTTTTGTCGTACGACCATACTTTTTCACCTTCAAATTTAGACTCGCTGTTTGAGTTGTAGATTTTGGCACGCCGTAACCATTACTTAAGGTGATATTACTCAAGTTAGCAGTAGAGCTGAGGGCTATCGCCGCGTCCATGAGATTATTAGCTGTGTCGCTAAAGGTGATAGGTTCGAAGTCAAACAGAGTACCGATGACGTCAGCGGGATCGACCCCTCCGTCAAAGTCCCCTGGCTGCAGAGCATTATCACCAAAAACTGCTTGGTTTTCGTATGCATAAACATGGTTATTACTTAGAGCATAGACATCTGTGCCATCGGTTACCCGAGCACCGATAGTCCCGGCAGTGATACTGGGGTGGCCAGTGGAGGAGCCAATGCACACGGGGCGATCAATTCGAGCTTTGGGATCCGTAGCCTCTGGACAGGAATTACTTGGCTCTTCTGGTGGTGTAGGATCCTCATTGCCAGGGCCTCCGCCATGGCCAGCTCTATGGTGTCGAGCATAAATTTTTCCGCTTACCCTAGCTAATACCGGCAGCCCTTCAAGAGACTTGGGAAGACCGCCGACTAGTGCGTGCTCCGTTAGTACTAGCACCACCGGGGCACCATCACCCCGAAACCCAATAGCAGTTCCCACTACGCCAGGAACAGTCAACAGGTGATCCGTATTGCGATCTTGAACTTCCATAGCTCGCTGCAGACCTGGCGGACTTCCTACCCACTTATCAGCTAACACGGGCGAGGTACCTAGCACCGTTCCCATAATAAGCAGTAAAGATAGAAGAACTCGTCGTGATATTTTCATAACACCCTCCTAACAAAAGCTAAAACAGCCTCAATGGATGTGAGGAATTACCTCGACACTGAAACATAACTCTACATTCTAATTATAGGTAAGCGTTTTTAATGCGCCACGAAAAGAATCTTTCTACTTAGTATTCTTTAGTCTATCGAGCATACGGGTTAGAAAGAGGAAGACTTAAAGTAGACCTAGCCATTTTTAAGCGGTTAAGGAGGTGGAGGAATTAAGATTAAAGGGGAGCCCAAAAGAGACGTTAAATAGTCTGCTATCGGCTAAAAGCTAACGGTTTTTAGTGCACCTAAAAGGGAACGCTTTAACTCCATAGCTAGCATGTTTTAAGAAAACTAAAATATGACATTTAGGCCAATTTCTGTCATATCAATAACGATTGAAGCTGAGCAAAAGCGACCTTTCCGATCGACTGTTTTTTTGTTGTTAGACCTATCAAAAAGGGCCGGTAATGCTGTAAAGCGAACGCTTTGGGTGTGCCCTAGAAGCGGTAACTATTAGCTCTTAGCTTTCCTTATTCTTAGTCAACTATTTATTATCAAAGAGCACCTTATTCAGCCAAACGGAGCCTTGCTACCGTCACAAAGCATAAGTTCGAAGATAGCGAGCAAATTGCTAAATCCCTGCTTGAGAATACTCCACATAAGTTTCGAATTTCCTATTTAAGTTATGCTTGTCTACTATTCCGGGGGGGATTCTTACTCCTGAAAAAGATTTTAATTGCTGAGTTTTCTTATTGTACCGTAATTCTATCTGGTCAACGAGCAACCTCACAAAAAAGGATGCTGGATCCAGTGTTATGATGACACTATCGGTGTCGTGATTCGTGACTTCCATTTTAAAAGTAACGAAACGAGCTTTGGTAAGGGCTAATAAGTCGACCTCCAGCTCTTCTCCTTTCAGTAGTTGTTTCCAACGATCTCTAATCAACCAGTTCAACCCAGCATCTATAATTTGTATTCGGTCGCTATCAAGTTCCAGTGTATGTTTGCTAACGGCATGACCATTATAATATTCGATAAATAGTAGTTCTCCTCGAGCCTTCGCTGATATCCAGGTCTCTATTCTAGAATTTCTCATAATGTAGTCGGGCATTAGTAGATTAGCATGATATGTAAGTGTTTTGTCTCCAATCTTAGATCCAGAACTTTCACGATAATGAACTTGCGAGCTTTTAGGCTGGCCCATATTATCGAGTAAAATATGATGGCTTTCGGTGTATAAGATCTGTTTTCTATCGAGACTGAATGCAGTTCCGAGAACATCAAAAGAATTAGCCTTTCCAGACATGCTCCATAACACAATTATCCACGTTATGATGAAAGACAACAGCGCTCTCAACGTACCTGTTCTCATTCCTAGTATAGTCATATGTTAGCCCTTATAATTAAATTACACACTTTGCCAACGCTTTTTGATTGCAACTTCATTCATTCGAGATACCGGAATGTCTTGCGATGGAAAGTCACGCAATCGTATAAACATTCTCCGTTTATCCACAAAGTAGCGAAGGATCTGGCTTATATTGATACTAAAAGCTCGGTGGACCCTTACAAACGTTTCGCTTGGCAATTGTTCTTGCAGGCTCGTTAGAGATTTGTCGGTAAGCAAAGCATCGATGCCGTGAGACTCCTGACCAATTCTATTAAGGTGAATTCGGCAATATCCTGATAATGCTTCCAGAAAAGCGATGTCATTCGCATTTAATACGACATTTGCGTTGCCTCTGCGTACAGAAATTAAGGTTTGATTTGCTTCATGACCATTCAGTCTACGTAGGGCGTCTATTTTATCGCGATTCAGAGTTTGCTTATGTTGAAAGGCTTTACTTAACGCTTTCTCTAAGCGCTTTTTAGTAACTGGTTTGAGCAGGTAGTCTATAGCGTGTGTTTCAAAAGCTTTTAATGCGTAATGTTCGTAGGCCGTTAAGAAGATCAGTTGATAAGAATAATCAGAGGTCTCTAGAGCAACCTCTATTCCTGTCATGAAAGGCATTTCGATATCCAGAAAAACAAGATCAGGTTTAGATCTTTCAATTTTTTCCTTTGCTTCTCTGCCATTTTCAGCGACATCTATTATCTCGATGTTAGGAAATAAACTCAGTAGTTGTTTTAACTTCCTTCTAGAGGCGGACTCGTCGTCTACAACGAAGGTTCTTATCTTGGTGGCGTCTTTCATTTCAAACTCGCCTAGGAATAATCAAATCGACAGAAGTCCCTACCCTTATCTGAGAATAGATTCTGAAATGAGCTTTTTTTTCATACAACAGCATCAAACTATCTTTTACTATCGTTAAACCGTGCCCAAATTTTACATTTTTCAGATCGAAGCCTGGACCGTCGTCTTTGACAGAAATGAGTAGCGTGTCTTCGGTTACTTCTGCTTTTATTTCAATATGAAGATTTTCGTTGTCTTTACCAAAGCCATGTAGAAAGCAATTCTCAATAACAGGTTGTAATAACAATGGAGGTACTTTCACGTCCCTACTCCGCTCATCTATTAAAAGATCAACCTTGATTCGATCTTCAAATCGAAGCTTTTGGATGAAAAAATAGTGCTCTAACCATTCTAGATCCTGGCCAAAAGGCACCGATAAGGATGAAGACTGAGTTAGCACATTTCTTAATAGCTCAGACAATTCATCAACAATACTAATGGCAATGGAAGGATTGTCATTTATTTCTGCCGAGAGCAGGTTTAAGGTATTGAATAGAAAATGAGGGTTTAGTTGGGCTTTAAGGGCCGAATATCGTGCAAGTTGATATTGTGACCTTAGATATATTTCTTTTGTTTGCTGCACAAGGACATGCCTAATAGCAATTGAGGCGACTAATTGGAGTCCGACAATCATTGAGAGGCCAACAGGCATCGCTTTAGTCGATCTATTCGATTCCGGCGCTTCTAGAGCCAAACTAAGAAACACAGAAAGTACAAGAAGAGCCGCAAAGCTGTATTTAATTGCGAAATATTGAAGAGAGTCTGATTCAAATAAATCCGCTTTACGGTTCAGGTGATCAATAAGGCAAAGCAATATCCATCCCAAAAAGCAAGCAATCCAAATTCGCACCAAGACATGTAAAAACAGCCACCAAGAGAATTGATCAGTAACAAATAATACTGCGCCTATAAATGCACTATTAATCAGGGGCAAAAAAAACAGTAAAACGAAGTTGGTCGAGAAACGGAGATTAGTTTTCAAAATTACCTGATCCTAAAGTTTGGGCACACAGGAGGTGCACCCGATCAACAATAACCGACTACAATACAGTATATGGGACTAGCGCGTCACCGCACCATAGTGTGTCATAAGAATTACCGAACTCATCATTGATGACGTACTGCTTACCATCTCGATCAAGGACATGTATATTGTCTTCGAATACACGTACTTCATAGCTGAAACCGTCAGGAAGGCTCTGAAGAAGGAAGCCTATACTCGCCACTGCGTCTTCACTGTTGATCGCAGGGTTTACGCTACTAGTATAATACTTCATGGCATAATCGCAGTTGCCATCAGAAAGCACGTAAACTGGTTCGCCTGCTAGGTACACCCAAAACGAATCAAACCGTCTATCGACCTCAATTATAGAATAGCTTCCGGACTGGCTAGTAGTTTGGCTAAGTATGGTATTTCGTAACTCTGTCGGAACATCATCCATACTTTCAATGAATATGCCTGCATTCTCAGATATTGTCGATACTGGAGCAATTTGTACGGTCGCTGCGAGTAACATCGTTTTACCTGAACCTTCTGGGATCTCCCTTATTTCTCCAGATACTGATTCTTGAGTGTTATCATTGCTTATAAGGTTAAGAGACTCATCAACGACAAACATGTGATCGATTGGTCGCCATCTTGGTCCGTCTATTTTGTATGCACTCGTATCAACTGTAGCGAGCCAGTCATCAGAACATTCGTGGCCTTGGCCACCATTGTTCCAGACGTTGAGAACGAAAAAATCTCCTTGGATATCAACTTCAAATAATTCACAGTTTCGCTGTCCTCTTATTACCTCTGAATCACTTGGTATTTTTGATGCCAATTCAGCAATTATATCTGCCCCCTCAACTGAGAGCTCTTGGGTAACTTCGCTATCAGCATTTTCAGTGCTGCTATCCTCGTCAGATCCTCCGCTACATGCGGCTAAAAAAGTTAGGGTTGATGTGACCAAAACTGTTCGAAATGAACATAATATATTTTCTTCAAATAGTGATGTTTTACTTTTTACCACGATATATACCTCAGATAGAAGGAACGAATAACAAAGAACAATTTATGAATAGGTCAACGTCTAAATGAACACAGATAACCCAATTCCTGTTCTTGGTATTAATTCTAGAAGGAAATTCATCTACAAAAAATATTGAATTTGATGAGTGGCACGTTTTGGCTTATGAATGGTGTGGAAAACATCCTCTTGACGCAACCTATCTATTAAAATCAAGTGTAGACTGCTGGATATAGCTAGTATTTTCAGACCCAAAACTGGGTTTTGGGTCTACTTTGCGAAGACCACAGTCTAAACCCAAACATAGGTTTTTAGTCAGCTAGGCCACATTAGGAAACTAAATAGAGAAGTGCTAACTACGCATAGCTACTGATCTTTCATTACTTGAGAAAAGTTCGCTCTACCTCCTTGGTGGTCATCAGCCTGTACTGATTTTTATATACTCAAAAATGTCCGCTTTGAAGTGTGAAGCGCTCATCTAAAAAGTGGTCTAACTTGGCTAGTTTTCTAAATCTATTAGGAGTGCTTTAACTCCATATTACGCATTTTTAGCGCTTGGCCAGATTGTCCTGAAGCAAAGAATAGCTAACCAAAGCTCCTGAGCAAAAACGATCATTAGGAAAACTTAGCTTGAGTGCCAGAAAAGCCCTTAATGTGGTTGTTTTTAATAGCGGCTCTACCCCGAAAGCAATCCTTTAACGCCTAGCTTTGGGCGCGAGCAGAGCGAATCTGCAATAGCAACTGGTTAGGTGAGAATTTTCCATTATTGGTACTTAGCTGACGTTATAAACTCGCCAAAGGCCTCGCACCAAACGACGACAGTATTATATTTAGATAGATCGATACTTGGTGATACTTTTACGACGAAATTATCAAAGGTTTTAATATCGCCCACGCGAGTCATAGTAGACTTCAACCGATTAAATTTAACTTCAGTTTCTACGAATTCAGTTGAGAGATAGAGCTTATAGTCAGGGCCAGGTGCGAGCTTGCCATTTAACGCAATAATTTCTGAGTCAATAGATACGATACCTTCACCCCAATGAAATGAATCACTATCTTTAAGGTCTCTTTTGAATTCTGCCGTATATTGTGCTCGAGAAGAAACTTTAGTTATTTGGGATTCTGTAGGAGCAATAGGTGCTATGAGAAGAGGAAGAATATATATTCCAACCGTAACTCCAATTGCACCTACGGATAAGTGGGTTAACAAAAGAAATATCAAAGTTCTTACTTTCATGGGGTTTCCTATTTGCGTAGGTTCAGCCCGAAGGGCGAACATGGCTGCACTTGTTAGGCATTTATTTGGTAGCCATATATTGCACGCGTCCAATTAATGGCGGAGCAACTTAGCGGGCTTGTTGGTACAAAAAACGTAACAGGTTGAAAGTCCATTGTTTAGCGTGGTTATGTTATTTTGCTGTAATAGCTTGATAATATTGTAAAACATTTTCTTCAGGACCTAATACTATTCTTTTATTTACCTTCACCGTTGGCCAGATAAAAGCTTCTCCAGAATCCATGCGCCCAAGGCCATAATATTTTTTACCATCGATGGTTACATCTCCCCACTCGACTCCACCATAATTTTTTCGGTAGACCTCACCAATATAGAAACCAAACATTTTTGAGAAATCTTGGATTCTTTCTTCTGGTGGAGGGTTTTTAACAGCCATATTACTTAGGCTATTTAAGAGACCCTCGATGTGCTGAATACTTTCATTTGACCAGTCTAGCTTCATTTTAGTTTGAGCTAAAACCCAATCGACACAATCTAGTGAGAATGCTTCAGCGACTGAAGCCACGTTAGCGTTTTTTTGAAATTCCAATTTCGGTGTCTCCGAGTATGAAAGTAATGGGGTTAATATCAGTGCAAACGCAACGAACATCCTTTTAATTTGAACAAACACTAAACTCTCCTAAAAAATATAACGTTTTAAGCACGTGCCCAATACCGGAGCTTGGGTTTGTGCGATTATCTTCCCGCACAAACACCAAGCGGAGTGTATTGAGTCGTAGTGCCTTAACTTGTTATGTTTTAAGCTCTGCAATACGAGCCTTAATTTTATCCGTATCAACATATTCGCCAAGTAGAGGCCATGCCTTATATGATGCTTTGTAAACGGAATGAAATCCAATAGCCACACCAATAACAATAAGAATCGATATAAACAGATAAGGGTGCATTCCTCCAGCCTCATACGCTTCTTTACAGGCCACAATTGAAGCGCCGCCTATTACCCACATAACTGGCATAAATATAGGCCTAAAGATCAAGGGTAGGTCAGTGCGATTCTGTAGCTTCACCACAGACTCTAATTGTTTAATTTCAACTTTCGGATTCATGGATTTATACATACCTCTTTGAACACAACAGTATGTTTAACGGACCCTGACGGTCCGTTAAACATACTGTTGTGTCCTTAATCTGTATTTTAAAATAAGCCCTGTTAGCAAATAAGCAGGTAGGTAAAAAAGAACAACTATAATTGCCTCACCTACATGATGATTTGAACTCAATATTATACTCAGTAAAAAACTACCAATTGTAATAACCAATGTCATTAATAGCATTGCAATTGCACCGGACTTAAATATTGGTTTTTTTGATCAGGCTTCAAAGCTTCATACCGCTGGTATAGTTTACACCAGAGACCTAATGGCAATACAGCAAACATCAGAAAGTTTAAACCTGACACAAGATAAACTAGCGGAATGACAACAAAAGCTTTCGTTTCCACATAAAAGCCGATTGAGAATAAGCTAGCAAATATAAGGGTGGCTAATAAGCCTGATATTAAGAATTCTTTGGTCATACTTTAGACATAGACATAATGGGCCGAGCTGCGTAGCAGCGAAGGTCCAGCCCACAGGCTCTTTTGTGGGCGATCATTGATGTACTTGTTAGGCATTACGGATTTAATTCCAGAGTAAAGCACCATATTGTTAAACGGTAACATACCCTTCACCCCAGTGATCAACGTTTAACTCATATGTATCTATATTAAAGCCGTTCACCGATTCAGGGTTATCGTGATCGATTAAGTTAGGGTAATCGGAAAAACCTGGAAGCGTATTTACTCTTTGTATTGCGGATAAAGCATCTTCGAATGTTTTATAGATACCAATTTTCTTCCAGCACTCTTCACCGTCTTCGTGAGTATGCAAGTGCTCCAATACAAATACATATTTCATACTTTAGTGCCTAACGCCCGTATCAACGAGCAAATTGTGATGGCGACTTTTTTGCTGCGCAGCACAAAAACGGTGACATTAAAATTTGTCCGTTGGAGGCGCTGGTTAGCTCTCGCGGCATAACCGATCCACTTTCTTTAACAAAACTGGCAGCCTGTTTTCACCAGCCATACTCAAAATATTTTGAATTGCAGTTTCTTGTTCTATGCCAATACACGTAACGAATAGTGGTTTTTCACTCTTTCCTCGTAATAACGAGAACTCTATAGGTATACCTTTAAAGCCTTTTTTAGCCACACCAATTATTGGTATGCTCTCGTTGAGCTCTTTATATAAACGCACACCTAGACCATGCTTGGAATAACCATCAAGCCATACGAACCCGTCAATAACAATGACATCAGGTTTTAAATCGTGCTCATCAAGAAGCATTTTAATGCAAGGTAACTCTCTAAGGTAAAAGCTACCAGACTCATAAGGAGCTACGCCATCGAGAAAACTTTTATATACAGCAGACTCCGTTTGGCTTTCCCAAGTATTAAAAGCCAAACCAGCTATTGAAGCTCTATCATTTTCATAATGTACATCGATAGCTAAGATCATGCGATATCTAGACCATCATAAACCCATTTACCATCGGACTCTTTAAAGCATACATACCACTGAGTATTCTCTTTCGAAGCCTGATACAAAAAAGCAACACCTTCCTCAGCAATCTCAATGTGCCCCAACTCACCGCCATACTTATCTTCATTTGAGTTTGCTCTAACAATCTCATCCATTTCAAAAGCTTGTTCCAAAACTGACTTGGTCAACCTAAGCTTTTCATCGCTAAGCTCATCCCCTTCTATTTCTAAGGAAATATAATCATTATCAAAATAGAATCGGTAAGAAAAGTGCGCTGGTTCTTCTGGTAAATGATATGACTTACTGGTCCTTTCTGTTACACGTACTCTTTCACCATTTCTTGATTCAAAGAAACCTTGTGTATGGTGAGGGTAAAACTTTAAGTTTTCCTCACGAAACAGGGAAATTAAGCTTTTATTCTTGGTCAAGTATCTAAGACTGTATTTGTTCATAATTTAAGAGCTAACAGAGTGATGGCCGGGCCCTTTGGTCCGTCTATCACTTTTTAAATTCATTTGTTGAGCCTTATCGAAAGCTCTTTAGCGTTTGCGATAGTCTCTGTAATTTCTTTGTTCATTTCGTTTACCCACGAACCATCGCACCCTTTTGAATTGTAATAACCTTCAACTATTTTTTGAGCATGAGTCTTAATGGTGTCATTCTCAAAAACTTCTATATTTTCCATTGCTGTTAGGATATCCGAACCAAACCTTGATATTAATGTTTGCCTGAACTCCTGACTAGTAATAGCTAATTGTGGCCCTTTACCTGGGCAAAGCTTCTCAATTTCTTCGGCCTTGACGAAAAGCTCTGCTGAATCACCAATAATGAAATTATCTTCTTCGCTTATTTCATTACATGCAGCCAAGCAAAGATAAACAAGACTAATAGCTAAATATTTAAGTGGGGATTTCATATCTTCCTTGAAAAATTTAACACCTTATATAAACCGCGCGAGGAACGAGCGTCGGGCGGCTGCAGGGCGCGAATTTAATATTATTGTTATGTGTTTTTAGTTGCATGTCTATTCTGGATTAGGTGCTTCGTAAGCCCACAAATTGGGATTAATAGAAGCGTCCATATAATGGAAAATGCAAATATTGCCACAATTCCAGAAGCACCACCGCCTTCTAGTTCTAAATTAAGAACAAAGCCAGTTGCAAAGGAAAGTGCCACACAAAGACCCGTCATTCTGTGTGGAGGCATAGCATATTTCGATGGAAGCCATTTAGCTGCTAATAGCCACATCAACCAGCAAGGTGAAATAGCTACAACTGCAAGTAGCAAACCTATAGCTATGAACAATGCTATTTCCAATTTTCAAAACCTTTAATACACATAACAGAGTGATGGCCGGGCCCTTTGGTCCGTCTATCACTTTTTATACTCTTTCAAAAAATATATTTTTCTAACTATATCAATAAGATATGTGCATTCACAGTAAGTAAATTTTGAGAGATATGGAATTCGTTCCATATCTCACTAATCACAAAAATTATTTATTGATATAATTCCCTTATTAATCATTATGTTAACAACATTAATAGAGGAAGTTATGAAAAAAAACACCGAGCATTTCAAAGTCTAGTAATAAGCCAAAACTACTAACTCAAATGAGCAATGAAATAAAACGGCGTAAGTACAGCCCTAAAACTGGTAAAACCTACATATATTGGGTTAGACAATATATTTTATTCCATGATAAACAGCATACAAACACGCTTGATAAAAACATATAGGTGAATTCTTGACTCACTTAGTTACTGATAAAAATGTCTCTGGCTCAACTCAGTCACAAGCCCTCAATGCAATAGTGTTTCTTTATAAACAAGTTCTTAATATCGATTTAGGCGAGTTGGATTACCTTCGTAACATTCGACGTTTTAAGAATTTACTTACTGTTCTCAGTCAAGCTGAAGCGAGTCTGACCCTGCTGGCTTTTCCATTCACACTGATCTTACTCTTAGGCCTACCTCTCAAACGAGTATCCCTCCATTGGTACTATCAACTGCTGGAGGGACTCTAGTAACGGGAGTTTTGAGCTGCTAACGAATCAAGCTAGCTCCTTAAAGCACTTAAACTACTTATAAGATTTAAAAATCTCTGAATAATTATGCGAGTTCACTGTCTCCCCAGTTTCGATGTAGTACTTCAAGCCAAAAAGGTGCTGAACGAGACCTTTCCCTAATTGACCTCTCATCAAATATTTCATAAACCCTGGAGAAAATGAAACAAAAGAAGTCATCTTTACTTCCGTCACTTCGTCGCCAGTCATATTTCCAATGG
>Ga0105350_10002391_pt1 | contig 11281 bp, 6 predicted proteins | sample EN1Hudsemesocosm_FD_83506 | JGI IMG/M metagenome (GOLD analysis project Ga0105350, IMG submission 83506) | Methane-oxidizing microbial communities from mesocosms in the Hudson Canyon - EN1E Hudson Canyon | ecosystem: Environmental > Aquatic > Marine > Cold seeps | place: Hudson Canyon...
ATATCTCGCTCTTCTTCTTCACATTTCGTGGCTAATTTTTGCAGCAATGCCCAAGCTTCGGCGCCATTTATTGTCGTCAGGTATTTCACACCCATATGGTCTAAACACGAAGAAATCTGGGTACGGGCAATTTTTGAGTCATCCGCAAATAAAATAGTCCGTGTTTGCTCCGAATCAAGCTTGTTAATGCCATCGAAGACAGATTCATCGTAAAAACCACCTGCATCTGCGAGTACTTTTTCCACATCCATAATCATCACCAAACGCTTATCTGGTAATTCGGAAACGGCAGTCACTAATCCTCCCAAGCGACTTGAAATAAGTGGTGGCGGCTCTTTCACCTGCGCCCAATTCAGTCGCTGAATAGTATCAACCGAACTCACCAAAAAACCCTGTATTAAGGTGTTGTACTCAGTAATCATTAAAATTTTAGGTTCGTCATCTGATTGCAAATTACAAAATTTCTGCAAATTAATGATCGGCACCATTTCACCGCGTAAACTAACAAAACCTTCAACGCCATCAGCCATTTCTGGTGCACTGGTAATATCTGGAATATTGAGCACTTCACGCACTTTAAATACATTAATGCCAAAGACTTCATTTCGGCCCGTACCATCATCGGTACCGAGACTGAATAACAATACTTCTAAGTGATTGGTACCGGCAAGTTGGGTGCGCTCATCAATAGAATCTATAAATGTTGCCATGGTGATCTTCTCTTAATTTATATTAAGTTCAAATATATTTACTAAATATACCTTATTTTAACGACAATACGACGATAGTCTATGCCTCTTTTTCATCTTTATCGGCAAGAATTGCCTCAGATCAATCTTCATCGCCCGTTATGTGTCTGTTTTCATTGTCTATGACAGTGAATACTCGTCACTAAATGCAAAATTTACGCCTAGTTTTAATGGCCGTTAGATAATTTCGCCGTTAACACTAAAATAAATTTATTTACCCTGTAAATAGGAAATGTGTACTTGCTTTATCCAAAGCAGTTAGAATTATACTTAAAACTAACGTTTTAAATTATAAATGGTACCGAGAGCGAGACTTGAACTCGCACGAATTTACATTCACTAGCACCTGAAGCTAGCGCGTCTACCAATTCCGCCACCTCGGCATATAAAATCGCACATTACCGACTGAGAAATCGACTGTCAATGACTAAAAAAAACAAACAAGACCCCCACTCTGAACGTGAATCTGAGAAATACGATAACCCTATCCCTAGCCGTGAATTCATCCTAGAACTTCTCAAGCAAAACAACCGTCCTTTGACTCGTCGTAATATCAGTAAACTCCTTGGCATTAAAGGTGAAGAACAAACCGAAGCGCTGCGCCGCAGATTAAGGGCGATGGAGCGAGATGGCCAACTGCTACGTAACAGAAAGAATGCCTATGGTGTAGTATCAAAAATGAACCTTATCACTGGCAGAGTAACTGGTCACCCGGAAGGATATGGCTTTTTAATTCCTGATGAAGGTGGCGATGATCTCTTTCTTAGCCAACGTGATATGCAGGTTGTCTTGCACCGTGACCGAGTCGTCGCCCGTGTAACCGGTATCGATCGTCGTGGTCGAAAAGAAGGAGCCATCGTCGAAGTACTACAACGTGGCAATCAACGTATTGTGGGACGAATACTCCTTGATGCTGATATTTTTTATCTGATTCCAACTAACCGCCGAATTAGCCAAGACATCTTAATCCCACCGCAAGGACTGATGGGGGCAAAAGATGGCCAAATCGTCGAGTTAGAAATCACTGAACAACCTAACCGTCATCGTTCTCCGTTAGGCAAAGTCATCACCGTTTTGGGTGATCATATGGCACCGGGAATGGAAATTGATATTGCCTTACGTGATTTTGAGTTACCTCATACATGGTCACTCGCTGCGATTGAACAAGCCGAGTCATTGGGTGACCAAATTCCCGAATCAGCCATTGAAGGTAGATTAGATCTACGATCTCTGCCTTTGGTCACTATTGATGGCGAAGATGCCCGTGACTTTGATGATGCTGTTTACGCCGAACAATTAAAGTCGGGTTCATGGCGTTTATGGGTCGCGATTGCCGATGTATCAAGTTATGTGGAATCCAACACACCCTTAGATGATGATGCCCAAGAACGTGGCACATCAGTCTACTTCCCGAGCCAAGTCATCCCCATGTTGCCGGAAGCACTATCCAATGGTTTATGTTCGTTAAACCCAGCCGTTGATCGGTTATGTATGGTCTGTGAAATGGTGATCAACGCCGAAGGTGAAACTGAATCGTATCAATTCCATCAAGCAGTGATGAACTCAAAAGCACGGTTAACCTACACGGATGTGGCCGCCATGTTAGTTGATCAAGATAACGAGCTGCGTGATAAATATACTGACGTCCTATCTGGTCTCGAAACCATGTATGACTTATTTAAAGTAATGCTCAAATCAAGAGGCCAACGTGGGGCCATTGATTTTGAAATGACTGAAACGCAATTTATTTTCGATGACAACCGCAAAATCAAGACCATCGAACCTCGCGAACGAAATGATGCTCACCGACTAATCGAAGAATTCATGGTGGCCGCGAATGTATCTGCCGCTAAATTCTTATTATCTAATCAGCTACCCGCTTTATATCGCGTGCATGAAACACCTTCCGATGAAAAACTATCGGGGCTGAGAGATTTCCTAGGTGAACTAGGTTTGATGTTAGGCGGTGGCGATGACCCTCAACCGGGACACTACGCCTCCTTACTTAATACTGCAAAAAAACGTCCTGACGGCCACCTATTACAAACCGTCATGTTACGCAGTCTTAAACAAGCTATTTATACCCCAGAGAATGTTGGCCACTTTGGACTAGCATTAGAAGCCTATGCACACTTCACCTCCCCGATTAGACGTTACCCTGACTTACTCGTGCATCGAGCCATTCGTCATCTTATTACCGGCAACAAAAAAACTAATTGGCGTTATTCCAATGAAGACATGGTCCAATTTGGCGATCACTGTTCAATGACCAGTCGCCGTGCCGATGAAGCGACCCGTGATGTCAGTGATTGGTTGAAATGTGAGTTTATGCAAGACCGAGTAGGTGAAGTCTATGCGGGTAATATCAGCGGCGTAACTGGCTTTGGTCTATTTATTGAACTCAGTGAAATTCATATCGAAGGCCTTGTGCACGTCACCTCACTAAGCAACGATTATTATCAGTTTGACGCCGCCGGCCACCGTCTTACCGGTGAACGTAGTCGAAAAGTGTATCGTCTTGGTGACAAAGTAAATGTGAAAGTAGTACGCGTAGATTTGGATGAGAAAAAAATCGACCTAGAAATTGTGTAAAATAAGCATATTTTCCTTGACCAGAAAAATAAAGGCAGTAGAATTGTCGCCTTTCCAAATAAACATGGAACGTCAGTTAATTGTTCGTTCATAATGGTGAGTGTAGCTCAGTTGGTAGAGTCCCGGATTGTGATTCCGGTTGTCGTGGGTTCGAGCCCCATCACTCACCCCATTTTCTATCTGTAAATCTCGATAAAGCCACCTACTTTTTGTAGGTTTTTTTATGTCTGAAATTCATGATAGTGTTCCGTTATACTAGGCGATGTTATGGAATACAGTAGGAAGTAGAATGGCGGGGAAAACACTTACTCAACAAGTTAATGCCGTGTTGGCAACACTTAGCGAAGATATTAAAAATAATAAACTCGAGCTTCCCTCTCCGCCTGACATCCTCATTAAAATTCGCCAGATAGCTGCAACACCAAATTCAACAGCCGATGATATTTCAGATCTAGTTAAACAAGATCCACATATTTCAGGAAGACTAATAAAAGTGGCTAACTGTGCTCTTTTTGGCGGTCGTCAACATGTTAGCAGTGTGAAATCGGCAGTGGCTCGCCTAGGATTTTCTAGAGTACAAAACCTAATTATTGGTTTATCTATCGCTCAAAATATGATGAAGTCAAAAACCCAAGGCTTAGAAGACTATTTAGAACAAAGCTGGCACAGAAGCAATCAAGTGGCCGCCATCAGTTGCGTATTAGCACAACAAAAGTCGTCCATCGACCCTGAACAAGCCTTACTGGCAGGCATGGTACATAATATCGGTACTCTACCACTCATACTCAGACTACATCACATCACTGAGTTAAAAGATAATCCAAAAGTGCTAAAAATGGTTGCTGATGTAGTGATTCCTAAACTCTATCCTAAAGCAGGAAAGTTAGTCATGGAAAGTTGGAATTTCTCACCGGCCATTGTCAGCATCGCATTGTCACATTGTGATTTAACACGAGAAACAAAAGACTCCATCACCCTAGACGATATTGTTGCTATTGCACACTATTTAACGACGTTTTCTGATTACACCGACATCCATAGTGGCTCGAAAGAAGTCACTGAGTCCGCCATTTTCAAGAAGTTTTGGTCTAGCCGAGAAGAGGCAGAAAAAGAACTACAAACATACCGAGATGAAATAGAACAAATGAAGCACGACATCACTAATTAGATAGCCTCTTTTACTCCTTTTGCAGTGGATAGATTATAGACATAAAAAATCCTATAATTTACTTGCTAAGCATACAAAGCCTCCGTATAATTCTCGTCTTCATTGCCGGTGTAGCTCAGTTGGTAGAGCATCTGATTTGTAATCAGAGGGTCGTAAGTTCAAGTCTTATCTCCGGCTCCAGATACGAAAGCCTCAGTATTTTTACTGGGGCTTTTTTATTGCCTAAAATTCATCTATCTTAAATTAAACTGCGTTTACTTAACGACTTAAGTTCACATCATCAGCTTCTTATGCCAAATTTTTATTAGCCCAAACCAGCACTAGTACCTAAGTACAATAGCAAGGCTAGTTCTCTAGTGATATCTTTGAAGCTAGTAACTTTTCTCAATAGTTGAGAACACTAATAACTGCAACAAGTGAACTCAACCCTCTAGAGGAGTGGGAATCATGAATAACTGGTTATTTGTAACAGTTCTTATTATGCTCGCCACAGTCTGGCATTGGTTTCATAACGTTAAAAATCAATCAATGCGGAAGGTAAGAGTACAAACCAAACGAGAACCACAGATTTTTCATGGCGTTAGTATTCGTCCATGCTCACAAGCCTGTGAACAAGTTAGAGCTATGAAAAGAGTACGGTTTTTATCTCAAGAAACGCCTAGGCTACCTATCGATGGCTGTAACAATCAAAACTGTACCTGTTCATATGCCCACCATAAAGATCGCCGTCATATTGATGAACGTCGTTTTATAAATAGCCTCCCTGAACAAGAACACCGAATAAAAACTGAGCGTCGAGATGAAGACTTTTCGTGATAACTCATCAGGAAAAACAATGGGGAATAATTGGCTTAAAGCTCTCTAAACTTTACTGAGGGCACAGTTTGATGCGCACGATTCAAAGCGCTGCCCACCCGTTAATCACAGACGGTGTTCCACTGCAAAACTCACCTTCTATTTATCTATGCTATTGTGGGTTTATGTAGCTACTGTTGAGTGATACAAATTGTATTTCTATTTCCTCGCCCTGTTTAACATTATAAGCGTTGTTGTTCAGCTAAGTTCTAATACATTGAACGACTGTCACCTCGTCTCGAAATGCAACGAGAAATGAGTTGCTGCTGATATGACAAACTTACCACTAAAAAAATCAGGCAAACTTTCTGCTAGTCTCCATCAGGACAATAAGCTGATGGTAGATGCTGTATTTCATATCTTGCCTGATCTGTTTTTTTTAATGGATCCAGATGGCACGATTCTCGATTATCACTGCCAATCTTTGTCAGATCTGTATCTACCCCCACAAGATTTTCTCAACAAAAAAATGCAGGATGTATTGCCCGGTAAAGCAGCCGAAATATTTAGCAAACATTTAAGCTCGCTAAAAAAGACTGGCGGCTTTGTTACCTTTGATTATGACCTTGGTATGGAAGGTGGTCTCAGAAACTACGAAGCACGGCTGACTCAACTTCCTAACAACATGCATATCATCGCCGTAGTTCGTGATATTTCAGAACGTAAACAAGCTGAAAACAAACTGGCTGAAAAATCATCCGAACTAACGTCGATAAACAAAAAATTGCAATCAACTAATCAAAGTTTACTAAAAGCACAACTACAAATTGCTGAAAGTGAAAATAACTACAGCAAACTATTTAATCTATCCCGTGATGGATATGTCATTAATAAAGGTTCAGGAGAATTAATCAATCCGAACCCAGCCTATATAGACATGCTCGGTTACGATAAAGATGAAATATTTAAACTGACTTGGCGAGATATTACCCCCGAAAAATGGATAAAATGGGAATTAGAAACCTATGGTAATCAGCTTATCGAACGAGGCTTCACTGACTTATATGAAAAAGAATACATTCGAAAAGATGGCACTATTTTTCCGGTACAAGTACAAGCCTTTTTATTAAATCAGCCAGAGAGTATTGATGATGCTTTGATTGCAGCATTCGTAAGAGACATCAGTGAGCGAAAATACGCTGAAAATGAACTGCAAAAACTATCCCGAGCGGTTGAGTCGAGCTCTTCGAGCGTCATTATTACTGACCACTTGGGAAATATCGAATATGTGAATCCCAAATTCACTGAAACAACGGGTTATCAAAAAGAAGACGTTATCGGCCAAAGCCCAAGTATTTTACAATCTGGAGAAAATCCAGATTCTGTTTATAACGACTTATGGCAAACGATAAGTTCCGGGCAAGAATGGAAAGGTGAATTCCATAATAAGAAAAAAGATGATTCTTATTACTGGGCACGCAACTCTATCTCCGGCGTTAAGAATGATGAAGGCGAAATAACTCACTATATTTGTATTCAAGATGATGTTACCCATGAGTACGAACTTTCAGAAAAACTCAGCTACCAAGCCTCTCACGATGTATTAACGGGTTTAATAAACCGACATGAGTTTGAACGTCGCACAGAACGCCTACTGGCTACGCTAAAGCATGACAAAGGTATTCACGCATTATGTTTTTTGGATTTAGACCAATTCAAAGTGGTGAATGATACCTGTGGCCATATTGCCGGTGATGAGATGTTACGTCAGATAGCCACATTATTACAAAATACTGTCAGGCATCGGGACACCCTAGCTCGCTTAGGCGGTGATGAATTCGGTGTATTAATGGAGCATTGTTCACTCGACGATGCCCATCGTGTCGCCACCGCTATTCTTCAAGCTGTCCAAGATTATCAGTTTTCATGGGAAGACTATAGTTTCAAAATAGGAGTAAGCATTGGCTTAGTACCCATTAGTGAAACCAGTCCTAACCTAACTGAACTCTTAAAAAATGCGGATGCTGCCTGCTATCTTGCTAAAGATAATGGCCGTAATCGTATATATGTACATGATATTGACGATGCAGAAATTGTCCAACGCCATGGTGAGATGCAGTGGGTCACGCGTATTAATAAAGCCTTAATCGAAAACCGATTCTGTCTCTATGCCCAAGCCATCGTGCCACTCTATGCTAATGGCGGAAAACACTATGAGTTTCTGATCAGAATGATCGATGATCAAGGAAAAACGATACCTCCTGGTGCGTTTTTACCTGCTGCCGAACGTTATAATCTGATCTCAAAAATTGATCATTGGGTGATTGAAGCCGTTTTTAATTTATTAGAAAATAATCCTGAGTTTCTTAAACAAGTGGACTTTTGCTCTATTAACTTGTCTGGTCAATCATTGACCGAGATGAGTTTTCAAGATCATGTCATAGAGAAATTTACGAATACAACTATTCCTCCTGGAAAAATTTGTTTTGAAATCACCGAAACGGCTGCCATTACTAATTTAAGCACAGCGACTCTGTTTATTTCTAAGATGAAAGTCCTCGGCTGTCAATTTGCATTAGATGATTTTGGTAGTGGTTTATCTTCCTTCGGCTATCTAAAAAACTTAACCGTAGACTATCTAAAAATTGATGGCATGTTTGTCAAAAATATTGTCGATGATCCTATTGATCGCACTATGGTCAAATCTATTAATGAAATTGGTCAAGTGATGGGCATGCAAACCATTGCTGAATTTGTTGAAAATGATGAAATACAAACAATCTTGCACGATATTGGAGTAAACTTTGCCCAAGGATACGGTGTAGGAAAGCCTATCCCGTTACAGGATCTTTTGAAACCTGATTAATACAATTGTTCGTAAGCTTATAAAAATAAAAAATATTATCTAGCTGGAGCATGCCATGTGTATACACGATCATAAAACCCCCATCCATTTAGGCTTCACAGAACAAGAAATTCATGCAGGTACACACATCTGCTTTATCTATAGTAATGAAGTTGAACGCCGAGATATTACAGTAAAATTCCTAGCCGGGGCTTTTCACGATAATGAAAAAGTTGTCTTTTTTGCCGACAAATGGGATACAGGTCAATTACGACAGCAACTAGCTCATGAAGGTGTAGATGTTGCTTCAGCAGAAAAATCTGGTCAATTAAACATTTCAGATGTCTCGGTCGCTTATTTTCCTAATGGTAAATTCACTGCCAAAGAAATGTGGGATAGATTAAGTTCTGCCTACGATGACAGCATTGAAAATGGCTATAAAGGTTGGCGAGGCGCTGGAGAAATGACCTGGACGCTTAGGGATGTTCCAGGAAAAGAACAATTAATCAAATATGAAGCGGGTATTAATGAGGAGATGAAAACGCGGCCTTATACCGTTTTCTGCCAATATGATGCTAATTTATTCAGTGGAGCCACCCTGTTAGAAGTTTTACGCGTCCACCCCTACATGATTGCCAAAGGCCAAGTAGTCGAAAACCCCCATTACGAACCAATATAACTCTAATTATTTTAGCTATGAAATCATAGGGATAGACAAACCCCCGAAAAAACATTATTCTTTTTTATCGAGTTTTAAATCGTAGTTATCTGTTAGTTGTGAAAGCAAATAGGCAGGATGCATTATGAGCAAACTCACAAGTTATATAAAACAAATGTCCTTCTGGTGGTTTGTTGCCATATTCTCATCACTGGTTATCGGCATATCGGGTAGTTTGATTGCACTCCAAAGCTACCTACTTCACGGTGAGATAAGTCGTGAACTACTTCTCATCGGCCTTGTCGCCACCTCACTGACTGCAATCACAATCGTCACCATTGCCGGTTTTGTCTTTGATCAACTTCGAGTTGAAGATGAAGACTTACAACTTGCGGCTCGCGTATTTAACGATGCCCATGAAGGCATTGTCATTGCCGATATGGAAAATACGATTATTGATGTAAATCCGACATTCACACATATCACCGAATACGACCGTGATGAACTTATAGGTAAAAGTACCGACTTACTTATATCTAACAGTAATAAAGGTAAATTTTACCTTTATATTTGGCGAGCGCTATCTAAACACGGCCACTGGAAAGGTGAAATATGGAGTCGTAAAAAAGGCGGTCAATTATTTATCGGCAGACTAACGATTTCAACCTTGCTGGGGGATGAGGGTGAAACCTTACATTACGTTTGTCTGCTTTCAGATATGACGGAAAGCAAAGAGCAACAAAAAAAACTTGAGTTTATGGCTCATTATGATGTGCTGACCAAATTGCCTAATCGTGCATTATTTTCTGAACGATTTGATGCCGCCGTTATACATAGTAAAAATAAAAAATCATTACTCGCTATATGCTTTCTTGATTTAGATTATTTCAAACCCATTAATGATAACTATGGCCATATCATCGGTGATAAGTTACTCATCGAAGTCGCACACCGGATCAAAATTAATCTTCGTGATGACGACACGGTTTCTCGTGTTGGCGGTGATGAGTTTGCATTATTATTAGGTGAGCTTCATTCAATTGCTGAGTGTGAACAATTGCTTATCCGAATTCACAGCACACTCGCTCAACCCTACATTATCGAAGATAAAAAAATCGTAATTAGTGCTTCCAGCGGCGTAACTATCTATCCACAAGACGATGCCGATCCTGACACCTTGCTACGCCATGCTGACCAAGCAATGTATAAAGCTAAATTAGCTGGACGCAGTCGCTATCAATTCTTTAATGCACAAGATGATCAACTGGCAATAAAAAAACACCTCCAATTACAAGAAATTCAAGGCGCTATTTTGCGTGAAGAGTTTTGCCTGTATTACCAGCCTAAAATCAACATGAAAACAGGTGTGATATACGGCGCAGAAGCGTTGATTCGTTGGCAGCACCCCAAAAGAGGTTTAATCCCACCTTTAGAATTTTTGCCTATCATTGATGGTAATGAAATTGAAGTACAGTTAGGAAACTGGGTACTCCAATCTGCCATCAAACAGCTAGAGACATGGAAAGATTACGGCCTAGAAATCGAAGTGAGCATTAATGTTTCCTCTCATTACTTACAATCAGCATCCTTTTTTGTACACCTGAGTTCTGCTTTAGAAAAACATCCCAATATTGACTCCAAATTTTTACAATTCGAAATTTTAGAGAGCAGTGCCTTAAGTGATTTAAGCTCCATTGGTACTATTATCAACACCTGCCACGACAGTTTTGGCGTCAGCATTGCCTTGGATGATTTTGGCACCGGTTATTCTTCGCTCAATCACCTGCGCCATCTAAAAGCTAAAACAGTCAAAATTGATCGAAGCTTTGTTAAGAGCATGCTCGATAATCCAAATGATTATGCCATTGTTGATGGTGTGATTAGCTTAGCTGATACCTTTAATCGCGAAGTCATTGCTGAAGGGGTAGAAACGACAGAACATGGATTGATGTTGTTGATTATGGGGTGTGAATATGCTCAAGGGTTTGGCATCTCCCCACCTATGCCTGCCGAGCTATTTCCAAGCTGGGTTAATCACTACCAAGCCAATCCTGAATGGATTAATTGCGGCAACAATATACTTAGTCCTGAAAGTCGCCGACTCAAACTGTTTAAACTCATCACTAATCAGTGGATAAAACAATTCAAAAAAATTATTCATTCACCACCTGATGATCTCGATACTTGGCCAACAATGAAGCAATCAAAATGTCATTGTGGCACTTGGATCAAACGCAGTAGAAAAGAAAATATTTTTGAAGAAGATTTTCTAAACGAGCTAGACCAAGCACATAAAGCAATGCATCACTTGGCCACAGAGCTAAAAGAAATCTATCTGGACGATGACATTGAATTTGCACGCCATGGCGTTAAACAACTTGAATCAACGATAGATGAGCTCATTTCTATTAATACAGCTGACAAAGATGCTGTTTAAAATAGCACTAGCTTTGGCTATAGAGATAAATCATCAC
>Ga0105350_10002395_pt1 | contig 11278 bp, 9 predicted proteins | sample EN1Hudsemesocosm_FD_83506 | JGI IMG/M metagenome (GOLD analysis project Ga0105350, IMG submission 83506) | Methane-oxidizing microbial communities from mesocosms in the Hudson Canyon - EN1E Hudson Canyon | ecosystem: Environmental > Aquatic > Marine > Cold seeps | place: Hudson Canyon...
AGCAATATTTGAAACAAACAGTATTGAGTACTGAAGCCAGAGACAACCTTTCAGGAATTTTCCTTTGGTTTTAAATTTAAAAATCAACTTTTTTACGCTTTACACTCTGTAAACACTAGCTTCACAGCACCGGTATGATAGGATGTCTTCTATAAAAAATGAAGCAGTCACTTTACTGATATTTTTGCCGTATTGAGCAGCAGCTTATGCATTATAAGTGCACTCAAATAAAACATATCATTTTAATTCCAAATTATTAATTTCAAAATATCAAGGACATACAATGAAGACCAAATTGCCTATTCAAGGATCACTTATACTTGCATCTTTGCTTGCGTTTCATGCTACTGCGGGTGAGTCATTACCTATGCCGACGTTCCATGGCAACTTTGACGTTTCTTTCGGGATTGAGTTAGCTGAAGAAGTAGCCTTCGCTTTCAATGACGCTCCTGGCGATGCCAACTACATTGGCATTGAAGGCATAATTCCTTTAGATACTGGAGACACCCTAACCTACCTTCATGAAGCAAACATGGACCTGATTGATGGCGGTGGATTTGGCGGTTCTTATCAAACTTACCTGGGTTACAAAAATGCCGACAGCGAATACCGAATTGGTAACCTCGATTTACCTTTACGTCGCGTAATGGATAAAGCGGATTTATTTTCAGGTACTTACGCTGACCTTAATAACGTTGTTGTTCCTAATACCACGGCTAACAGCGCCCTTATGTTTCTGAGTCAGACAAGTGAATTGACTTATGCTTACTCTATTGATTTTCAGAATAGCGAAAATGCAAACGATGAAGATGCGATAAAAAAAATGCGCTTAGGCGCCATGGCAGATATGCCAATCAATGAATCATTTGGACTTGCCGCTGGTCTTGAAGTTTCTGATTTCTCTACCGATATAGGGTTTGTTGCTAGCTTTGAAGTCAATGAAGATGTTAGCTTAAATGCCAGTATCAGCCGCTCTGATCGAGATGCCACAGCGCCATTAACCATCACTATAGGTGGTTATACACGTTTTGGTGACGATGCACGTATCAAAGCGCAAATTGGTATGCAAGATCCTGATACTAAAGCCGATAATGCGATACTGCTTGCCGTTGGTTACGACCGTAAAATTGCCAGCAATCTAACAGTCTATGGCCTGATTGGTGTTGGCCCTGATGGCGGCTTACAAGCAACAGTTGAACAAGACAAAGATGGTAGCGGCAATGTGATCGCGGTCGGAATGAACTTATCATTCTAAACCGATAAAGATACAGAAAAAATGCGCAGCTTGCTGCGCATTTTTTTACTTTTCTTTCCGTTCAAGCTTAACCATTCAAACCTTGCCATTCAAAGAAAAGCCCTTAACAGAGCCTTTAAAACTCTTTCAACATGATGATCGGATCCATCTGACTTGCTCTTAAAGCGGGATAAAGACCAAACAGTAAGCCTGTTATTAGCGAAAAAAGTGGCCCAATCACCAAAGCAAATACTGATAATTTGATTGGCCAATCCAGAAATAAATCAAAGCCCAAGACCATTAATAAGCCCAAACTGCCGCCCAAAAAACACCCCAGCATTGAAATAATCAGCGCATGCAATAAAAACACATTAACGATACGTTGAGGTGAGGCACCCACTGCCAGGCGAAGACCTATTTCTCTTGTTTGCTCACTGATATGGGTCAACATAATATTCATGATACCGATTCCGCCGACTAATAAGGTCATCACCGAAATAGACATCATAATCAGTGAAAAACTCAACTGACTATCCTTTTCCTTATTCAATAATTCTAGCGGGCTAACCACTTGGTAATTAAGCAAGCCTTGATAACGCTTTGCTAAAGTCGAGTTTAACGCTCTGGATAAGGCCAGAATATTGCCTGTCTCTTCTGGCGGCATTTCAATAGAGATCTCTGAAAGCTGCGCCAAAGAAAAGCGATTAACTTGAGGCTGTAACTTAAAGGGCAGAATAATCACACGATTAAAGTCTATAAAATGAATATCTTTATTCTCAACGAAGGCCCCCTGTTTTTTAGACAACACGCCCACCACCGTACAGGAATAGCCATTAAAGCTGATACTTGATTGATAAAGCTTTACATTAAGCGCCTGAGACACTTGATAACCAATAACACAAAAAGAAGCACCACTAAGTTGGTCTGACTGACTTAAAAACCGCCCCTTCTCCAAAGCTAGCTTCTCGATATTCACCCAGTGCTGAGATGCATACACTAAAGACGCAGCCGTTGAGAGCCCATTAAATTCGGCCTTAGAGGTTTCTTGCACAATAAAAGCGGACACTTTTGCTGACGAAGGCAGTTGTTCTTGGATATCTATAAACTCTGCTTCCGAAATCCCTCTACCTGGTGCACCATCATTGCCCAGACTTTGTATTCTTAAGGTATTCAAACCTAGTTGGTGGTACTGCTGAGTAGTTTTTTCAAGCGTACCTTCACTGATAGAGAGCATAACAATTAAAGAAGCCACACCAATCGCGACGCCTAAACTACTGAGAGCAGAACGAAACCAGCGTCGCTTGATTGCTAAAACCGTATCATAGAGGTCGTATTTTAATTCAGACAGATTCACGCTTGTTTAGCCTTATCCGACAATATTTTTATCTCATTTTCTGTATCAAATTCCTCAACTTTATACAGATTGAGCACCTTAGTCGCATAGGACGCCGCATGGTGATCGTGCGTCACCATTACCACTGCACAGCCTTGCTGAGACTGCTCGGTCAGCAGCGTTAGGATTTTTTCAGAGTTTGCTTTATCGAGGCTGCCGGTTGGTTCATCCGCAAAAATAACTTTAGGTTCTAACAATAATGCCCGAGCAAATACCATTCTTTGCAACTCTCCCCCCGAAAGATTCGCTGGAAGCCGATTTTCCAGGCCTTCGATACCTACATAGTGAATCAGGTAATTGGCTCTCTCAAGCGCCTGAGCTCGGGTATATTTTTGACTATAAATTGAGGGCAATAATATGTTCTCTATCACCGTTCGATAATTCAGATGATAAGGTGACTGAAAGACAAAACCGAAGGCTTGGTTACGAAGGCGAACCAATTGCTGGCTGTCAGCGGTAACGATACTTTGACCATTAAACCGAACATCGCCTGCACTAGGTTTATCAAGACCACACATAATCGAGAGTAAGGTTGATTTGCCGACTCCCGATGGACCCAGAACGGCATAAAAATCGCCAGCCTCTATCTGTAAGTTAAGCCCACTGAGAATTTTAGTGGTTGTGCCTTCAAGAGAAAAACCTTTGTCGACATCAATCAATTCAAGCATTAAAACTGCTCAACTAAAACAGCTTCATTGAGTGTTAAGCCGGACAGAACCTGTACCCATTGCGCACCTTTCAAGCCGATATCTACTTGCCTAGTTTCAAATTCATCAGACTCGCCGACACGTACAAAAGCGCTGTTATCTTGATAAAAAACCGCATCATAAGGCACCGACAACACTTGATTTAAAGACGCAATGGAGATTTCAACCAAGGCACTCATGCCGACTAATAACTCAATTTTTTCTGCTATTCTGACATGCACACTAAATAACTGATCAGAGCTTTCTGCTGACTCCTCGGCATATCGGCGAATATGACTCACCTTACCCAGCACTTGCCGATTCGGTAAGGCATCTATTTTAATACGCACTGTTTGCCCTATTTTCACCTTAGATATATCTAACTCCCGTACCCGCGAGTTAATCATCAGATCATTGGTGTTTGGGATTTCAAATAATGTTTGGCCCTTCCAGACCTTGTCACCAATTTTATAATGTCGCCGACCGCCATTTTTTTTGACCTTTTTATAAAGCAACATACCGCTGATCGGCGCTCTCACATTACACTGACCTAATTGATTGGTTAGAATATTCACTTGTCCGGTTTTACGTAGAACATTTGCTTGGGTAACCGCTACTTCTTCTTTCAGCTTTGTTAATTCTAATTGTGATTTTTCAATTGCACGATCGAAATCTTTGTGCGCCTTTTCAGCTAATAATTCAGACTCACGCAGTAACTTAGGCCAAACATAGGTTTCAAAATTTGCATATTCCTCTTTACCGAAACCCAGCTCTTCTTTTGCTTCCTGGAGTTGATTCAAAGAACGGTCAAGCTCACGCTGGCTAATATGCCCTTTTTTGAAGATTATCTGATAATCAGCATTTTCTAAGTTAACAAGTGATAACTTTCGCTCTAACTGCACGATACGCTGCTGCAACTTTTCTTTTTGTAAGGCACCCGAGCCATACTTAACATCTTTAGCAGATAAGAGGGTAATTTCCTTACTATTGCTGGCCGATTCCATTTCAGACTTTTGCTCTTTTTGACGCAACTCCAAAGACTTAGTCGCGTTCAATAACTTTACCTTGGCGGCAACCAGTTCATTGTTAGTCTCATCCAGTTTATTCTGGGTGACTTGTGGGTCAAAACGAGCGATCAAATCTCCCTGTTCAACCATTAAGCCTTCGTCGGCCATCCAGATAATGGTTGCTCTATCTCTAGGCAATTCTGACACCACAGAAGCAACTTCTGTAGGCTCAACAATGCCTCGACCCAGGACGTTTTGTTCAATATCATGATGAGTGACGCTAACTTGTTTAAATTTGTTTAAGCCATCAGTACCCAAACTAAGCGCAATACTGGTAAGAGAAATAACAAGGATGCATAACAAGGAAGTGAATAAAACAAACCTTGGGCGGTTGCTTTCAATCAAGCCCTTTATTTTCTCTATATTTTGCTTCATTACGGTTCGGTTTATCACAACTTCGTTATCCTGAGGTATTCCATCGTTATTTCAATATCTTTATCTGCTTAGGCTGTTCAATTAAATAAGCGCTTAATTTAGCAGATTAGATGATCTATTAGTGAGCGCTTCGTTTAACCATTCGGGCGTCAATATACCCATAGTTAAAGCGATATTAACAGCCTGTAGACTTTGCTCAATACCTTGCCTGACCACATCTATTTCTGCTTGATTGAGTGATTGCTGGGTTTCTATTTGATCAAGGTTACTACTTAAGCCACGCTTGAAACGTAAGGAGGTTAATTCCAGCGCCTTTTTTGCCTGAGCAAGCTTGGTTTTAGATATATTCACTCGCTGAGAGATACTTTCATAATCATCAATGCTATCACGGGTTTGGGCGATAATATCTTTTTGCAGCTGTGATGACTGCCGCGTAAGCTGTTGATAGCGAATCCGCTCCTGGTTATAAAGTGCCCGCTCCTGACTGAGACTAAAGCTCGAGCTGACGCGCAAACCGACCGTCCAATCAAAATCCTCTTTAAGCGCTGGATTTTGAAAGTGTTGATTATCTGCCGCCATAAAAAGCTGCAGGTCAGGCAAGGTGTTCTTACTGGCGACATATAAGTTTTGTGCAACGGTTTTTTGATCGATCAAATGTATCTGCCAATCAATATTCAAGGCAAAAATACGATCCTCCCAGGCAGGAGGGTAAAGAGACTTTATTGAAACCAAGAGCGGTTCTGCTAAATTCTGGCTGACTAGGCTCTTTCCAGATGAATGACTCTGTTCTGGCGAAAGCTGATGTGCTGATGAAGTTACCTTCTCTGGTAAAGAGCCCTGTTCTGACAAGTCATTTGCTGGTACATCAACTGGTACTGGCCCGAGTAGATCATCAAAAGTTCTTTTAGAGCGATCAAGCGCACGCTGTTGCCGCTTGAAAGACTCTCTGCGATCAAGCAGAGACAGTTCTGCTCGATACACATCCACCTTATCCGCCAAGCCCAGCTTGTGCCTACTTGTCGCCACCTCTAAATTCAGCGCTGCCCGTTGCACCGACTCACGAGATTGCTTTAAAAGTAAACGACTTTCACCTCGTTGGTAATAGCTTTTAATCGCGGTAAATATCAGCTCTTGTTCAGATTTCACCGCCTGCAATAAGGACTTATTATGTTGAAATTCAGCCAAGGTAAGCGGACTTCGGATATAGCGCTGTCCCCATGCCCTAAACAGCCCTAGATTGACTTCAACATAAGACTTGGTGACATCGTAACCGTCAAAAGATCGGTTTAATCCGACGGTAAATTCTGGCCCCCAGGTAGTTTTACGTTTTCCTTCCACGCCCATTGAGACATTATTTCTACCTTCACTAACGGAGGTTTGACTTGAAGGAGACCACTCGAATTCAAAGCGCTGTTCTGCGATTTCTTTACTGATATCACTCAAGCTTATATCACTTTGAATTAGATAGGCTTCGTTACTGCTTTTTAAAACCTGGGCGACATAAGCAGGTAAAGACAAAGTACCGGCCTGAAGAGTAGTTGAACAAAAAATGACTAAACAAATACTCAGGACAATCAAGTGAGGCAAAAAAAGGTGGGGGACCGCGTTTTTGTAGATAAAGTCACTATAAAAATAAGCAATAACCATTTTAGGTTTTACTTTTGGTGTCATACATAAAAACTGCAAAAATAAAGACTTTGAAAAATATTAAAGGGTATTTACAGTAAATGAAATACCCTTTATAAGAACAAATAGACTGCTTAAAATGAAATAGACGGACAACTATGACTAGATACAATATTAGTATTTATAACATTCTCTTCTTCAATTATTAGATCTATCTGTTGCTTAGTAAAACACTCACCATCATTTAGTTCATCCTCGAAATTTTCTTCTTCAAGAAATTCCTGTAAGTGACTTAAGTCTTCACAACCGTCGCCAGAAACTCTTACAGATAGAGAGTTATATATACCTGAAGAAAATCCGATACCGATCGTTTCTATCACATCTGAATCATCAAAACTCTCTTCAGTAATTTCAATAATACCCGTAAAACAATCGCCACCCTTCCCGGACGGATCAGTAATCACAGAAGTACCGACAGCACCCGCACCTACCGCTGAAGCAGTCGTTAAACTGGTTGAGCTAGCTGAAGTAGTTGCCGTCGTACTGGCGGTTGTTGATGCACCTGCAGAACTAGCTGAACTACCGCCGACATAACCACCACCTGAACTACTGACACTTAAGGCCTGACCAACTTGAGTGGCGATCTTTGTAGCGCTATAGGTATAACGAACTTTGTCTACAAAACCCGAACTATCCGCTTCATTTTCAGGATATTCTGAGTAAACCGAAATAAAGCCTGCTTCAGTTGAGGCAGTGGCTACAACATCTGTTGGAGACACTAACACAGCATACTTTTCAGTCTTATAAATTTCACCAAAGGCGTTTTGTACCACAATTTTATATTCGATTGCAGTTACGCTGTTTGAAGCTGCAGGTATGTCTGCAGAATAGACTCCGCGCTCGCCTTTATTCAACACGACAAAACTATATTTGCTAGCTTCAGAGGATTTAAAATAAACTCGGGCTAATTTAACCCCGTTTTTACCATCAATTTTTGTTTTGATGGTTAATCTATCACCGGCAGAAATTTCAGAAGAGGCTTTATGCTTAACTAAACCATCATCAATCAATGTTGCTGATGTAGATTGTTTAGAAACAGTTTCTTGCGCTGATGTTTTTGAAGCTGCTTGTTTAGCTTCAGACCTACTCTGCCACTTTCCCGCTGAGGCTTTACGCCTCACTAAACCACCCTCGCGAAACGCTGATGACTTAGTAGCTGTTGTAGTTTGTTTACTAACAGTCTCTTGCTCAGCTGGTTTTGAAGCTGCTTGTTTTGCTTCTGCTTTGCTCTGCCAGCTATCCGCTAAGACATTAGAAGGGACCAAGCCACTTATGAGTAAGGCACTTATCGTGCTCGCGAAAAAAGCCTTATTGCGGATCTTCATTATCACCCCTAATTGTCGTTATTATATCTTAAGTAAAAAAAGTTGAATGCATTGTATTATTCTACGCGAAGCCATACAAGGCCATTGCCGTTTTTATCCCAAACTACTTTTGTTGTTTGATTTAGTTCAGTAATTGGATCATCAAAGTCATCTATAAAACTGAAGTCCAGGGCCTTAGTATCTTGTTCAAGTTTAATTGTTTGAACGTGCAACATAGCGGGTAAATTTGACCAATATCGTGTATCAACCCGAGCGTCCACTTTGGTTGCGACCGCCATTTGTGCCACACCAACCAAAGACAAAACACCACTTACTAAAGCGATTTCACTACTTTCTTCAAATAGCTCAGATACCATCAAGGCATTATTTGCTACTTTACTTAGGCCAGAACCAAAATTCGCTTGTTCAGATTTGAACACTGCTTTGCCTTTAACGATTCTGTCTACCTGGCGCCCGCCTCTAGTAGACGCTTGCCAATATAAGTCTTCCATGGGATAAAGATCTAACAAAGCGCCTTTGTGTGTCATTTTAACCGCCACATCTTCAAGGCCTTTGCCCTTACGATAAACCAGTTCATAGTGACCAATACCGTCAGCCAGTTTTCTGGGTGCAGCACCGGTTTCTACCACAACCAAGGTATTATGCGTTGCATCAGGTAAGATAAAATCGGGCCGAAACTTCAGTAACTCGTCAAAGCCATCTTTTTCAAGATAGTCACTACCCATCAATCTCGCTGACCAAGCACTCAACAGCATCAAACTAGCAAAATCACTCCTGTGCTGAGCCTCTTCTGCAAAGGCATCTTGCATTAACCCCCCTAAAAAACTTGCTCGGGCATTACCATATTCAGCATTAAGTAAATACAATAAACCACGATAGTAATATGCCATTGAACGTTCATATGGCTCACCCTTGAAGGCTTTATTATCTTCGCTGTACCATAGACTACGTGCTTTTCGAGCAGAATCAGAATCGGCAAACACAGTTTCAATATTGAGCAGTACCTGATCAAAAATCTGTTCAGATAGCTTTAAACCCCCTGATTGGAATTGCTCATAGCCTGACTCCATATTTTTTAACACTTCATCATTGCCTGAGGCACAAACAAGCGCAGACTCAAATAATAAAATCAGCGTCAACAGCGTTGAAATAGATGAGGTAAGCTGCTTAAACATACGCTGCTTTATCGGTACATTACATTATCTTGAGCGCTTTTCTCAAATTCATACAAGTCACTCCATACAACAGTACCTAACTCCAGATCTATCATTTCAAAAGTAATCAGATGATAACGAGAGGTTTTTTGAGTGTCGGTTTGCAGGGCATCGTGTGACATAATTCGACCACCTAAACGGTAATCAGCTCCTGCTTGCGCCTGTGTTGTACGATTGGTACCCGCATCAACCATTCCGTCTCGTTTTAATTCGCGTTCTTTAGAGACCATATCACTCAAATGTCGGGCAACAAATACCAAACGCCCGTTTGCTGCACGATTTAGCTGAATTCTTAAACGGTCACCCAACAGATTTTTATTGACCCTAGAAGTACTTTCATTTGTTATGTATTCAGCATCCACAATAATCCTCGGTGCTTTATCGCGATTAAGCAAAATGGGGTTAGCCATCATCGAGCTCAACATTTTATCCGTCATGCCTGTAATATCATTGGACCCGATACCGACTCCACTGGTCTCTTTAGCCTTTGTTGAATCGACATAGCTGCTAGACTGCCCCTCTGTATTATCTATCTCAACAGAACTGCAAGCACTAATAAGCAGTACACTAACAACACCTACGATTTTTTTTTGTATGTTCAATTTATCTCTCCCATTTTAAAATTAGTTAGTCACCTAGATCGACATCAAATGAAAAGGCTTCTTTGCTTGCTTGAACTATGGCTGAATAATAGACGTCCTTCAATTCTGGATAGACCATGACGGTGATTTCGAAAACCCGTTTATAATCTTTATGAGTAGCATGTTTTGCATATAGAAAAACGGCAAAGTTTTCGATCTTCTGAAACGAAAAATCAGATGTACGTTTTATGTAATCTATACCACCGATAGCACTGATTGCCGCTTCTTTTCCGATACGATCGCCAATCGATTTACCAATCATAGCGCCAAAAACAGGGATCTCTGTCAACACTTCGTTAGCGAGCCCGACACCGATAAGCGTACCAATATTCGCACCCATTTCTAGTTCAATGCCTTTATCTATCCAATCTGTTACTACACCATCAGTGGTATACGGTACAAAATATTGTCCCGCACCATCAGTTAAAGGTGCAGGAACGGCTAATTGGTCAGGCTGCGCAATTTTTACTTGTTCAGACGCTGCACTGAAATTCGAATACCCAGATAGTATCAATGTCAGAAAAATAACAGTAACGACGTTTGCTACCTTTATTTTCATAATCAAATATCCTGTACCAGACGAAAACCAACTGCATCTAGATGTGCGTTTGGTTTTGCAGCTGCTCTATAGGCCGGATGAACCTTTTTATTCAAAGTATTCCATGCGCCACCACGTAAGGCTCTTTTCTCACATCGACTTGGATTAAATGCGGCACCCGACGGACTTGCTTGGCGGTAATTTGGTGCATAACAGTCTTCCACCCACTCCCAAACGTTACCCACCATATCATAAACACCTAGGGAATTTGCAGTAAAAGACCCGACCGGTGAAGGTGAAATATTATCCCATGCACTTTTACAACCACTACAATTAGCATTATTTTTACCTAAGCCATTACCCCAGTGAAAGGTTTTAGATTGATTCCCTCTGGCAACAAATTCCCATTCAGCTTCAGTTGGTAAGCGATAGCGTTTTTTATTGACTTTACTGCTTCTGCCAGACAACCAATCTGCAAATTCATTTGCCTCTAGCCAGCTAACATTCACAACTGGCAAGGTGAGTTGCCTATCATTCACCGTTGTTTTCTTAAAGACGGCGTATTGTTCATTGGTAATGGGGTACTTTGAAATTTTAAAGGCCTGTATATTTACCTTATGAACAGGCCTTGCGTCGACCACCCCTGCTTTTTTAATACCCATTTTAAAATTGCCGGCAGATACATCTACAAAAGAGTTTATTAACGTTTGAATCACTGGAGAGACAGACTGTACTTTAGGTAATTTCTTAGTTATAGCGCGTTGCTTCGCAACGGCAGGTTTATTGACTGTGGGAATATCATTAACACGTTCTTTCGGTTTGGATAACGCTAAAGTCGGTGCAGGTAAAGGTATTTCTAGCTTAGGTTCACCCACAAATTCACCTACTTCAGTTAACTTCTTTTCCACATTTACACGAGTATTTTCAGACTTATCTGGAGCTGATTTTTGAGCTTTCAATTCAGATGATACCGGTACCGCAGTAGTTTCGGTTTTATTTTGATCGTCTGTATTTGAATTAACTATTTCAGGCTCGTTTGTGTTATCAAGAAAAATGAAATAGCTCCCACCGCCTATCACCAATAGCAAAACAAGCACCAACAACAGTCGTAATTTATTA